>Ga0129308_1001938_pt1 | contig 19300 bp, 18 predicted proteins | sample L827metagenome_FD_94440 | JGI IMG/M metagenome (GOLD analysis project Ga0129308, IMG submission 94440) | Ring-tailed lemur group fecal microbial communities from Wisconsin, USA - L827 metagenome | ecosystem: Host-associated > Mammals > Digestive system > Large intestine > Fecal | place: USA... | reverse complement strand
TAATCTAATAATTATTAATTTTTGATTAATAGCTTCTAGTATTTTATTATTCCAGATTACAGATAATTTATGTCTCTTCTTTTCTATACAAACCAATTTGTTTTCTGTATCAAATACTATTTCTTTTTTATTAATCCTTAGCATTTCCATTTTTCTTTCCTCATCGTAATTTTATATCATTTGAATTTATTATCTTTCATTAACCTAAATATCAATCTTATAAAGTTCTTCTATAATTTTGAGAATACCCTATTTCTTATAAGACGCTTCAACTCTACCTCATATTTAACAATAATATCGTAGATCACATTTTCCTAAAATATTGATAAATTTTTAATACTTCGAATGCACCTTTTGTATCATGCAATTCATACCTAAGACACATTCTCATTTATTCATAAAGGATTCCTTTAAAAAGCAACATTAGAACCAAATACCAAGCTTAAGCATGGCCAAAACTAAAAGTGAAGTTAAAAATCAATTAAATATCAAACCTAATGTATTCCCTTTTATTGCTAAATAAACCACCTACTAATACAAATTAAATAAAGTTAAACCACATTATCCTCCTTGTTGTAACTCATTCAATAAAGCCTCTATTGCAATACCTTCTTTTTGAATAGCATTTTCTAACATACCTATTATTTCATCATAATCAGAATAATCCTTTTTTATTACGCACCTAATTAATAGATTCACCATAATCCGGAATTCTTTTTCAATCTCATTGTAATTCACAATAGCTCTATTGTTCTCATTAAGCAAATCTAAATCTTTACATACCAAATATTTTAATCGCTCCTTCATTAATTTTTTATGTTCCCACAGATTATACATTGCCTTAATCTGCGGCTTATATTACTTCTCAGGTTCACTACATAAATACTGTATATACTTTTTATAAACATCTAATCCAAATGTTAAATGTCGATTTGAATTAACATATTCAGGAAACCGACGTGTTGGATACGAGGAATTTAAAAATTCTTTTAATTGTATAGCAATTGCATTTATATCAAAATCATATTCAACCTCATTTGTATTAAGTTTAAATACATATATTATATTTTTATCATTATAAAAATGTCGATATTCTTTTTCAAATGCTTCTTCAATTTCATCAAAACTTATTTAATTTTTATTATAAAATCCCTTTGCATCATATCCAACTACATAAAATATCTTTTTCTTATAATTAAATCCATAAAACATATTAACATGTAATCGCAATAAACCAGCATATACACGAGTACTCATTTTTTCTTCATTCAAATATAAATATACATAATTATCAAGTTTTAACATTTCAACTATAAATTCTACAATATTTATATTAAATGCTTTAAGCATATCTTTATGTACTATTTGATAATCTAAAAAAGGATTCTTAGTATCCCAAAGTCTATCATGCCTATTACTTAAATCCATATAAAAAAATCTGATTGAATTTACTGGACCGTCATCATTAAAATATAATTGAATATAATTGCAATATACCCATTGAATTGCTTTAGGATTACTTAAAATAACTGACAATCGATATGCATAATCAGAATCCCCTCTAACAGGTGGAACCATAAGAACTAATTTTTTTCAAGCATTTTCCAGTCGAGTTGACTTTACCTCGACATCCCCTCCTTTTTATTTTAAATTTCTATATTCCAAGAAGTTTAAGTCTCAAAACCCCTTGCAAAATCACATTTGCACTATTACAGTCTGTGATTTTTCAATTTAGGACTAGACACAATGCACTAAACACTACCAAATATATATCTTATTCATCAAACATAAATCTAGCATAGAGCACTTCACTTTCCATAGAATCTATAAAAAACTTAAATGCACTCTATCATAATTTAACTAGCTAACTATATTTGTATATTAATCTCTATACTTATAAGTATATAATACAAATATTTTACTTATTTTTCTTAAATTTATAAGTCATCCACAAATTACCTACCAATCCTAAAAAGTACAACTGTAAATTTTTTAGGATTACAGATTTATTATTTCTATAAAATTTTTAAAAATATCTATATTGTCCTCTTTCTTATCATCTGCACAATTATCTATTACAATAAACAACTATAATAAAATATTAAATATTCACAATTACTCATAATTTTTCTTACTATGATTTTATAATAATATTTTCATCTTCTAAATCCAAGACAATGACCCTCATCAACCGATTTTTGACCTTAATTAGCAAAAAAGCATTCCATCTCATCAAAATTGATTATTCTGGAACTTTGTGAGTCTCCTATTTGAATTTTGAAGAAAAACCCATGTGACATGTTAACTAGACCGATATCACTAACAGGCAAAAATGATCATCAAGATAAACTGAACCATTACTAATGTTATTTTTGAAATAACTCAATCGGTTTATCGCTTACTTCTTTCGTAAAAGATGCATCACACATGTACAACCTAAATAAGACATCCCCATTTGAAGTATTCCCTTTGTCTAACTTTTAGGAACAAATCATTTTGAGGATGGTGTGCTTATTATTTTTCCGTTATTCGTATATCTGATGGAAGTTAATCTGACCATGGCAATAAGTTCTCCAAGAAATCCTTCTCAAACTCTTTCTCATATCCATTCCAATACTTTGGCAACTCTTCTGATAAATAATTTAAAATAGAGATATAGCTTTAAATGATTTGATTTTGCTGTCTTTGTAATCGAATAAAGAATGGCATTTACCTGCGCTCCATGTATGGTATCAATCAGCATAAAGTCACCCTAAGGTAATACTTCGGATGACCTTCTCAGCACCAGAATTATCTAGTAGCACATCTTTCGTATCTAAAAATGCCATCAGATATTTCTCTTGATTAATGCAATAATTTAGCCCTTTTGCTGTTTCCGATTTTGGAGAAATGAAAAAATTTTCTTTGGCCTTTTTATGAAAAAAATATTATATCACTAATGGTTTCAACATCTATTGCCTTTTTAGGAAATGATCTTCTTTTCATAAATCCTTCCCTTCTTTCTCATAGTGAAAGAAGGTTGCAATACGAAATCTAGCTTTCTTGTTGCATTTTCTTTCAATACTTTTGTCATATTCATATAATGTCTACAAGTATGAATCTTATTCCAGAAGAAGTACTAAAAATTACATAGTCATTGAAGATCTATAATTATTTCTTGAATAATGACTTTCTCTTTCGATAGCTTTGTTATCACTGGACGGACTCCAAGAAGCCATGTTCCAGTTTTTGGTTTGGATAAAGGAATCTGGTCTAGTTCTAGACGATCACCGTGTTTTTTAGGTCAACCGCATTTTCCCGTACGAGCAGGAGGAAAATCAAAAAGAACCGTATCTACTCTGACATTACAAATCAACTCTAAATTTTCAGCGACAAAGAATAAAAACTTTTCGCAATAAAATAGCAATATTTTATGCAGAAGTCCTCCTATTGCGTTAAAATGAGAAAAAGAAATTTTGCGCACAGGAGAATATTTTGAAAAAAAGAAATGAATGGGTTCGAAAAGCCCTTAAACGTAAGAAAAAAGAACAAGACAAGGGAATTGTTGACCTGATGATGATTATGTATCACTTTTTAAAAGAACTGTCGAAATAGATTGAGGAAATGGAAGATCCGAGGCATCCATCCTATATCACATACAGCTAGGCAGAACTGTTTCACATGGGACTGATGAAGAATTTATGCGGTGTAAAAAACATGCACGCCATGGAGGAGCAATTTAATGAGAAGAACTGTATTGAGCCGCTCCAGATCCTATCGGGAGATAAAAACTTAAGTGAAATGCCCCATAGTGACACGCTGAATTATTATCTGAAACGCCTTTCTCCCAACTGTCTTGCGCAGTTGAAAAAGAAGCTGATAAAAAAGCTGATCCGTATGAAAAGTTTTCAAAGAGGAAAACTTCTAGAACAGTACTGGAGAGTTATTCTGGATGGAACAGGGCTGTTTTATTTCAAGGAAAAACATTGTGATAACTGTCTGATTAAAACGTTCACGCAGGAAGACGGAACAAAAGTGAGAAGGTATTATCATAAAGTGCTTGAGGCAAAGCTGGTACTGTCCAAAAAGATTGTGCTTAGTCTGGATACCGAATTTATTGAAAATGAAAAAGAAGACGTACCAAAGCAGAATTGTGAAATAGCGGCAGCGAAGTGTTTGTTAAAGTGCCTGGCAAAAGACTACCCAAGGCTTCCAGTCTGTATTCAAGGAGATAACCTCTATGAGACGGAACCATTGATGAAGATATGCCGCACAAAGAAGTGGAAATATCTGTTTACCCATAAGGGGACAAGACAGAAACTTCTGGAGGAGAGTTATGAATGAATCTGGGAAGGAAATGGAAACACCCAGATCAGGAGGATAGGAAAAGAAAAAGGGGATGGTGAGTATATTAACCATGTAGAAAAAACAGCGTGCAAAGAGGAGACAGCCAATCTGTTTTGCTACATTTATAAAACGGAAGAGGAGCAAACAGTTACATTCCAGTGGCTAACAAATATAGAATTAACAGAAAAAAATCTAGAAGAAATGGTAAATGCAGCCAGAGGAAGGTGGAAGATAGAAAAGGAAGGGTTCAACAACCAGAAAAACGGGATTTATGAGATAGAGCATTTAAACAGCTGGAACAGCAATGCGATGAAAAACCATTATCTGTTGACACAGGTGGCAGATAGCATAATGCAGATATATTTGACATGGAATCCGCTGCGCAAAGAGATAAAGCAGAGCATAAAAAATACATCCTCAAGGTTATTGGAAAGTTTTCGACGACAACCAATAATAGATGAAGATGTACTTTATATTCAGCGATACACAACGGTGTATCTTGAATAGCAAGATAATTATAGCAAAGGTGGCGGTAGAATGGAAGAGGAAAATCAATTACATACTCTTCCACCGGAGTGTCCCAAAGTTTGGAGGTTTTATTATGGCACGAAGAAAAAAAGATACGCCACAGAAAGTAGCATTAAGAGAAATGATGAGTCAGTACATGGCAGAAAATGATGTTCACATCAAAGATGGAACCGATGTGAATTCTATCATGAGAGATATGATGTCGATTATCTTAGAAGGTACCTTAGATGCAGAAATGGAGGAAGAGCTAGGATATTCGAAGTATGATTATCGAAACAAAGAGATAGAAAATAGTCGAAATGGATATTCGAAAAAAACAATGCATACAAGCTATGGGGATATGGACGTCGAAATTCCAAGAGATCGAAAAGGAGAATTTCAACCACAAGTAGTGAAAAAATATCAGAACACAGTAACACAAGATATGGAAGAAAAAATCATTTCTATGTATGCCAAAGGAATGACTACGGCAGATATTGAATCTCATATGAGAGAATTGTATGGTATTGAAATCTGCGATAGTACAATTAGTCGAATTACAGATAAGATTCTTCCCCTTGTGAAAGAATGGCAAGAACGTCCACTAGAAGAAGTATATGCAGTTGTATTTATGAATGCCATCCATTATCATGTTCGAAAGAAAGGTAGAATCGTGAAACGTGCCGTATACATTGTGATAGGAATCGATATGTCAGGAACAAAAGATGTACTAGAAATGTATGTGGGAGAAAAGGAAAGTGCAAAGTTTTGTCTCGCTATCATAAATCATCTAAAAAATCGTGGAGTAGAAGAGATTTTAATCACCTGTATAGATGGACTAAGTGGTTTTCCACACTTTTAGAGCTGTATCATATATATTTTTTAATGATTCTTTCTTGCTATATGGATTAATATCAACTATCTCTCCCAACAACTCTGAAACATTCCAACTAATCATGCTATTTAAATCAATAGAATATTCTCTTAGCTCCTTCAAACATCTTACGATGCTCTCAGGTCCCATTTTTGTCCCTTTTCTCCAAAAACATCCTTCCTCGTAAGGCACTTGAATAATTTTAGGTACCATGTATCCTCTTCCTCCATTAAGCTTTCTCATTTTATGAAGTGTAGCTACCATTTATCTTAACATATTCCTCCGTAAGATCACATCCCCATACCGTGGCATATTCATTACCAAGTCCTAAGTCAACATTTATTATACACTCTTCACAATCACCTAAATATTTTCGAATATCTTCGACTTTATTATAAACTTCTCCATGTTTGTATATATCTATATTTCCATATCCAATCGTAACTCTATCAATACTTATATTTTCGTCTGTCACCTTACCTATCGCCATAATCACTCTTCCCCAATTAGGATCCATTCCATACACAGATGCTTTTACCAATGGGGAATTAACAATAGATTTAGCTACAATCTTCGCCTGTTGAAATGTCTGAGCTCCTGTTACGTTAACTTCAATTAACTTACTTGCACCTTCACCATCTTTAGCAATCATCATAGTGAGTTTCTTCAATATGTTATGTATTTCTTGCTTAAAAATAATTTTATCAACATAATATTTATTAGAAGCCATAGCAACTAAAGTATCACTCGTACTAGTATCCGTATCGGTGGTCATTATTGCTTCTACAAAATTTTCAACATTGTCACAATTCAATTCCTCCATCGAAATTTCCCTAATAGAATTTTCAATCAAATCAATTGGTAACTGCGGTCCAATAACACCTGTCGAAGATGGAATAATATCATCTGAATTTATGCTTAAATGCCCAGATAAAGCATTCAATATACGCTTAGTATTTTGAATGCCCTGACTTCCTGTTGCTACATTTGCTATTCCACTCGTCACCACAACAGCTTGTAAATTTCCATTTTTTACATTTTGTTTTCCTATTGGAATACTTACTCCACATAACGAATTTTTTGTAAATAAAGCCGCAGCACTACAAATATTATCTGAAACTGCAATCGCAAAATCTTTTTTCTTCTCTTTAATACCTATATTTTTTCCAAGAAACTTAAAACCCTTAGGCACATCAAATTTTTTCATTAAAATAACCTCCTAAATCTAAATTTTCTAAATATTTTTATTATAATGCACATCTACTTATAATTCGAAGCACTTTGTTAATAAGTAACTTTGAAAGTTAAATTTTTTTTTTGCAAAATTAGATTGTTCACATTTTTTCTGGAATCAACTCAGTTATCCATATTGTCTGACTGTACTTTGTCTCCAAAACCTTTTTATACATAATTTAGTTAATTTTCCTCTTAGCAAGCATCACTTCCTTTATTATACTTAAGTCAGTTGAATGACGTGTTATTTTCATCAACTAACACTCCTTTTTTGCATTCTACAATACAATACTCTGGAATTAATAATGGTTTCTATCCTATTATCTTCATAAAAATAATTATTGAAATTTTTCTTTTTATTTTGAATCCTTGCATACACTATGATATAATTTTAAAATTTTTTCTATATTATATTCCCATGTAAAATATTTTTTCATTCTCAAATAACCTTTTTCTCCAAAACTTCTTGCTTTCAAAGGATTGCATAGCAAATCTATGATATACTCTTTTAACAAATACTGTTTTTCTACATCATAAAGATATCCCGTTTCATTATGTAACACCATCTCAGACATACCACCTACATCCGAAGCAATAACTGCCGTTTTTACCGACATAACTTCTAGTCCGACCGTTGCAAATGGTTCTTCTTTACTTGGTATCACAACACAACACGATTCATGAAATAATCTCAATACATCTAAATTTGAAATATTACTATAAAAATGTACATGTTCAGTAATATTGAGAGACTCTACTAAATGAATCATTTGTTCTCTTAGTGAACCTTCCCCTATTAAATTCAAAATAATATTTTCTGTGCCAATCAATCCTTTCACAGTTTCTAAAACTTCTTTAAATGTATTAATAAGTGTAATAACCCCTTTAATCTCCTCAAACCTTCCACAAAAAGAAATCTTATATAAATTCTCCTTTTTCCTCTCTAGTAAAGTTTTCAGTTCTATACTGTTATGTATAACTTCTATTTTGTCGCTATCAACATAATAAGTTTGAATAATTTTATCTTTAATAAATTGACTAACTGCAATTACATACGAAGAATTATTAACTGCATATTCTCTTAAATAGTATTTCATTGACGTTTTAGCTGCGTGCATAGAGTGAATAGTTGTGATTACTGGAATTTCTAAATATTGACTCAGTATTTTACTGGCTAATCCTACATATCCATCATGCATATGTATAATATCATATTCTCTTTTTGGTAAATAATGTAATATTTTATCGATAGAATTTCCATATAATCCCATTATTTCCATTTCTATGTTATAATAGTTTTTAGTATTAAATCCTTCATACTTGGCAATATTTTTCAAATAACAATTAGGCATATCTATTACAGTTAACTTTTCACCTTCTAAAATCTCAACTTTTTCATCCTCGCCAAGATGCTGAGTGGCTGATACACGAGTCACAATAAGAGTTATATTATTTCCATACTCGACTAATTTTTTCACTAAAAATTCTACATGTGTACCAATTCCTCCATAAACAGGAGGATAATCTGGTGTAAGCATTAAAATGTTCATATTCTCTCCTCGTTTTAATACTACATAGTAGTAGACATTACTTATTAATAAAAAACATTGTTGGCAAATATCCATCATGTACAGATTCAAATTTTTTCTTGGATAATACTATTTTTTCTGGAAGTATATTTTCATCATAATATGGTCCTTGACAGTATGGATCTTTCTTCTCCAAAGTTTTGTACCATAAATATCTCCTGTCAATAACTCCTCCTCTACAACGTTCCTTTAATATACAATCCTTACATTCTAAAGGAATAATATTATTAACGATTTCTGTAATATTCTTTTCAATATTTTCTAAAGCATTATGATTTTTTATATTTCCAACAATATTTTCTTTATCTATTAAATAAGTACTTGGTGTAATATCTCCATCTGCTAAAACACGTAAACTATCAATACCTGAAGGATCTATAAAATTTCTTTCTGTAAGCAATGCCGAAAATAATGAATCATTAAGCGCCAATATTTCATAATGTTTAGATATATAATGTAAAATATCTATAATAGCTTGGTAATCTGGAATAAATTTTCTACTAATTTCATCAATGCCTTCTGTCGGACGATATAAATTCATTCTCAATTTTGCTTCATATTTTTCAGCAATTTTAAAAATGCCCTTTATATTTTCTTCCGTAAGATTCACTTTACTTCCAAGAAATACTATGGTTGCTTCTTTCTTTTCTTTATAGCAATACTTTAATGTATTGATAGCCTATTCATATGCAGCTTTCTGTCCTCTTAATTCACCATGTTTTTCAGGTATACAAAAATCTAAAGATATATCAATTTCATCAATAGCTTCTGTCGCTATTTTATACAACTCTACATCTTTAATTCTCTCACTCAGAAATCCATTCGTCGTCAACGCTTGTCTAATAGATGGATAATTCTTTCTAATATACTGAATAAGCATAAACCAATCATCACTAATACTATTTTCACCTGTCCCATAATTAATGGTTCCTATTTTATCATGATTTTCATCTATAAACTTAATCCAATCAGATAATCCAAGGGGAGCACCAACTTTTCTCCTTTCCTTACTATAGCAAAACTGACACTTCATATTACAGGCTGCAATAGTTCCCCAACCAATATTCCATTTTTTCATCTTTATATCCATTCCTTTCTTCTTACTCAAGGTGAAAAAAACTATGAAAAAAACTGGTTACCTTAAGTTTTTTCTGTAAATATTGTCATGTAGGCATTTCATACACTACGATTTTATAATAATAGTTTCACTTTTCAAATCCAAGATAATGACCTTCATCAGCCGAATTTTGACCTTCATTTACAACAAAATTTGACAAAAAATGTACAATAAAAAATAATTATTAAATCTTATATACTATAAAATAATAAATAAGCTATCCTCTTTCTTGAGGATAGCTTATTTAGAATACACATATAAAACTTACCACTTACAATATAAATATAATTTCTTTGATGATAATTCTTTCCGATTCCATTTTCCAGATTTTATATATCATATGTTTTTTTAATTCATCTCTATATTTTAATTCGTCCATATAAATTAGGCATTTCGTTTCCCAAGTAAAATATAACTCATCCTTTTAACAAATTTAATAAATAAAGTAATATTCCCCCATATCCATTCATTAATCCTGGATTTAATCTTTCTTGAGGTAACATATGAATCATTTCTTTTAAACACATCATTTTAAACTGATTCGCTTGTGTTTCAGTCTCTTTCACCCAGCCTTTACGTATAAAAAAATTCTCTACTTCTTCCAATATCCACAAATTTCCACACCGTCCATGACATAAACTCCAACTATCGCGCTTCCAAAACTGTTTCAATTTTTCATATCCTCGGAATATATCTCTTCGAAACCTTTCTTTCCATTTTTCATCTTCTACTAATTCATAACAATAAATTCTAGATAACACTATGCCTGGAGCTCCATGACACCATGCCATAGAACCGATATCGTCCGATTCTCTATCTTCGAATCGCATATCTGTCCAGTTATTGATTTGTTCATCATATAGAGCTTCCTCATACTTCCATATCTGCTCAGCAAGCTCTTCATATTTTTTATCTTTTGTTAATTTCCACAATTTTATAACTGACATCAGGAAGCCACTATTTCCATGCGCCATACCAGACATCGGAAGAGTTTCAGAATCAATAACCCAACCAATTCCTTCTTTTTGTAAAATAGCTGTTTTCTCTAAACATTCAACTGCTTTCTCAGCTATAATAAGAAATTGTCTATCCTTTGTTATTTCATACAATATTAATAAAACATATGCTGCTCCAGCATTACCCGATATAAGATCATAAGTCTTATCCATTTCTAACAGCTGTTCCATGATTTTCGCATGTTTTTTTGCATAGTTAAGATAATGGATATCTCCACTCATCTGATACAATATCATATAAGCATATAAAATAGATCCCTCTCCATCATAAGCACCAGTTCTTTTTGATTCTAATTTTGATAAATCCTCCATCCCATTTTCTGTATAATGAAATAACATCTTTTCCAAAGTAATAAAAATTTCTTCAACATTTTTATTATGTTCTTTTTCTTTTAATATAGAAAAAATTACGAGCATTCCTGCAAGACCATCATATAAATACATATTCATCGCAGATAACTCCCATATTGATGAACGGTTGGTTCTAAACTGAATTGTATACCAACTTACTTCTGTATGGGTTCCATTCCATACTGCAAATTTTAGAATACGTTGTATCAAATACTCTATATCTTTTTTCAACTTATTAATTGAAAAATTTTCAAATTTCTTCATTCCATCTACATAATAAATTCGATTAGTATAAATATCCTTACTCAACATTTCCAATGATAAAGATATAAAAGAACACTGTCTTTCTAAGTCATCTTCATTAAGAGATGCCAATTTAACAGACAGAATATCCGTTGCTGATTTTTCAAAATAATTCAAAATGGCTTTACCTGTACTTGTGTATAATGCAGTTCCATCAAGTCGATAATAAAACAGTGGAATATCGCCATATAGTAAATCTCTCACTTCTGCTTCCACAATTTCTTTCTCTTCTTCTTTTCTTCCCTGCCACATAGCATGAAGAAATATCTCTCGCTCTACACCATCTTTGAGTAATGACGGATGATACGAGCTATTTAAAAGCATCGAATACCTCTGTGTATCAGCTACCAAATATCGACAGACAAGCGGCTGTAATCTTTTTAACAATAAACCAAACTTTTCTTTCTCATTTGACACGGCTCGGTATGCTCTGGTAAATCCCTCGATAATCTCTTGAATATACTGACTAGGTTCATAAAATTCACCTTTCACTGTAGCAAGATTGTCCTTTTGTTGTGTAACAGGATATCGATATAAAATCTGCATATTAGAAGTTTTATCATTTACAATGACAGGAATCTTAAACGGATATATTTGATCTTTTGTTCCACTGATAGCACTGCTGTTTATACCTATACCATTCTGGCTCCAATGATAACAGGGCAGAATCCCAGAATATAATACAGACTGAGAAAGTTGATATAAAATTTCTTCTTTTGCAGTTTCACGCTTATGATTATATTTGATATTTACCAAAGTCTCCAAATCAACCAGTACAGGATATTCGCCCGATGCAATTAAATTCTCAAAATGCAAATCTTTTGTCCCAAGTAAATATGCCAAAAATATTTGTGCGCCTAGCCTTTTATAATATTCCCTTAACTGTCCTACCGTGGAGCATTCTTTATAATAAATGGCAGCACTCCAACTATAATTTTTCTTAGATAAAAATCGATAACTATATTGTGTAATATTAGTACGCTTACTAATCCATTGAAGCAATTCATTATATATTTTTTCATTATCCATGCTGCGTGGTTTATAGAAAATTTCCATACCGCTTTCCAATTGAATTTTAAGTACTTGATGTCCCTTATTATGAACATCTGAAAAATTACCCGTAATGTGACTAATTTTCTGTTCTATAACTTCCGCTTCGAATACTTCTTGTATTTCATTATAATCTGCTTCAAAATTCACAATAACTTCTGTATAGCATTGAACCATGAATTCCACAATTTCTTCCACAATACGATATAATGCTGGAAACAGCTGAAAAGTCTCTTTCACAAACTCTTTCTTGCCTATAATCTGAAAACAAAAATACTCATATTCTTCCCTAGGAGATTTCCCCTGCAATCTTCCCCTCTCTTTATATTCGTGCATACGTATAGTCAAAGTTCTCACACATACCGTCTGTAACCGTTTTGCACAACTATGTAAAAAATCTTGATAAATTGTTTCCACAAAATATTGTTTGTGTTCGCAAAGATTAGTATGTAACTTCTCCACAGCATACCCCACAATGCACTGATAAAATGTTCCAAAAGTCATCTCTATTAAAACATCTAAACCAAATGATACTTTCTGTTCCTTGTCATTTTCATGATTTAAATATTGAAACAACTCCATATTCTCACATTCATTTTCCCAAAAACTACCATCTCTTAAATAATGTTTAAACGGCTTTGAATATCTCAATAATTTTTCATAACTTTCTTGCCCCAAAAGACAACTCCAATAATTAGACTTTTCGCAATTCCATTCATGTAATTCGCTTTCTTCATACAAACGTTCATTAAAATAGCTTTTTCCTTTTAACATCGAATCCTCCAAAAATTTGTTTAACAAAAGAGGTGGAATGCTATATACACTCCACCTCTTTTTTAATCTAGCAGCAAATAAGTGATAAAAAATATCCGCAATCTATAGTTACAGTATTATAGTCCATTACTTGCTCTTTATCAGGGACGAGTTTTTGAATCTCTGTCATCTCTTCCATCAAATTTCCTGCATAATTAAATTCCTTATTTTCCATCATAACTCACCTCCTTATCTATAGAAAAAAATGATATATCAACTTGGAATATATGGTTTTCTGCCGTTAAAGACATAACACCCTCATACTTATCTATAATATCTTGTACATTTTTTAAACCATAACCGTGCGCTTTTCCTTGCCCCTTTGTAGATTGGATTCTACCTTTTTTTATAACAGGAGATTTATTAATACTATTTTGTATTTTGATAAATAATAAACTACCTTTCTGTTCTATCTTTAAATTTATAAAACGTCTTTCCGCTTCTAAAAGCATACATGCTTCAATCGCATTGTCTAATAAATTTCCAAAAAGGGATACTATTTCTCCATCCGTTAACGCCATATGTAAAAATGATATCTCTGACACTTCAAAAACAATATTCTCTTTTTCTGCTTCACTTTTCTTTTGTTTTATTACTAAATCCAATATATGATTTTCCGTCCATCTTTCCTCCGTTGTTCCTATATATCTATCACTAAGCTCAATTAAATATTGGTGTAATCCTTTTAAATTTCCACTTTGTTCTAATCCTTGTAATATAAGAAGTTGATTCCTTATATCATGAGTCAAACATCGATTTTTTTCCAAGATTTCATCCATTTTCTGATATTGTGATACCAACATCTCATTTCTTATTGTTAACACATCATAATCTTTTTGTATCATCTTATATTTAAATATTAGTACTATGCAAAATATAATGATAATGAATATTGTCAATAGTGAAAATGCTGCACTCCACCATTTTATTTCACTATTCCCAAGTGCTAGCCGATACAATATTTTTTGATAAATTTTTAGCACCAAAAATAAAACAATACAAAACACGAATAAAACATTTTTATATTCTAGAATTATATTTACATTTAGTTTTTTTTGAATTGCTGCAATAATCACCCCTATCATTATTCTAGAACATACAAAAATCATAATACTCCATCTTGATAAACTATTATGATAAACTTGATGATAATATTGCTGTTCTAAAAAAGAAATACATAAAAAGGAAAAAAAGAAATCAAATAGAGCAATCACTGCATAATACATTGCCACCACTTCTATAACTAAAACAATATCATGTCTTATCAAAGCACAAGCATATATACATGTGATAAGTATACAAAATAAAAGCATATTATCCGAAAAGAATAAACCAAGTCTATTTATTGCTAGCAAGCTTCCTAATATTCCAACACAACTTATAAGTGCAACTCGTTCCTTTATTTCTAATTCTATTTTTTTCATCATTGTACAAAACAAGAAACAACAGCACATCCAAACCTCAAAAACAGAAATTATGTATAAAAACATAATTGGTATATTTACACACATAATCAACTCCATTGTAAGTTAATCTGTTCTTTCACTTTTCTGATATGTAATCTGCTAACAGTTACCTGGTCACTATTTGTTAGATAAATCGTATTTTTCTCTATTTTAGTAATATGTTTCATATTTACAACGTATCCACGTTCTACTAAAATAAAATCCTTACTCTGTAATTGATCTAATGCTTTTTCTAATGTAATTCTCTCTCGAAAATTTTTTTCTGTGGTAATATACTTTACATATTTTGTTCCCTTTTCCTTATACATATATATAATATCTGAATAGTAAACTTTTTCTTTTGTATTCGATGTTTCCATTAATTTATAATTTTTGCCACTTTCTTTCATCTTTTCGATTAACGAATAAAGAATCCTTGGCAATCGTTTTTCCATTTCTGATTTTAATACGTATTGGTAAGCATTTACCTTATAACTTTCAACAGCAAACTCTGAATATGAAGTCAGATAAATTAGATAAATTCCATATTGTTTTTGTTTCACTATTTTTCCAAGTGTTATGCCATCTATCCCTTTCATCTCAATATCGCATAGCAAAATATCAAATCGTTCTTTTTTCTCAATTTGTTGTAAAAACTCTTCCCCACTTGAAAATGCCATGATTTTTACTATATTGTCCTGAGACAATTTTATTCTAATTAAATTACAAATCATTTCTAATATTTTTACTTCATCATCTATTACTGCTATATTAATTGACATCCTTTACCTCTTTCCTCAAATGTATGATACTTATTTTTATCAAATTACCAAAAAGTCATATTCCCTCTATTCATAACAACTCTTTTCTATTTACATTTTGGCTTGATAAATATCTTCCTTTCATTCATTTTTAAGATATTTAGAATAAATTTTATCGTATTTTATGTTTTTTCATAAAGTATTTTATTTTCAATGAGACATATACAAAATGATTTGCCTTTTTAATATTTTTCTCTTTCAATAATCATACTATAATTTCCAAAACACGAAACAATTTGACCTCCAAATGCATGATTTAGGACATGAATTGTTTTATCGATAAATATCCTTAAAATCATTTTACTTTCCAAATAACATATTCTTTTAAATAAATTATCCCTTCAACGATATCTACTGTTTGAATTCTATATAAATGATTCACTGCCTCTGTAATCTCCTTCAATTCCAATGCTTTTCCTTCTTGTTCCCAATACCAACTTTGAAATTCATCCATAAACTGTTCTTCTTGAATTCCAATAGTATATGCATCTCTTATATGAAGAAAATACACAATATAAGCTTCCAGATTATTCAACTCTTCTTTCGTTGACTTTTGAATAAAGAAAGCACCAACAATTAATAATTGTATATAACTAAACACACTCTCTGGCATATTTATAGATGCAGTCAATTCCATACCTGCCACAATCGCCTTCTTAAAATCTAATTTAATATTCCCACCTTTATAAGAAGCTGATTCATTTCCAAGGAATATCATGCCTTTTCTTTCTTCGTCAGGCATTACAATAATATAATTATCTACAATGTCGGCACCCATTTCTTTTCCTAAACCATATTTATTTCCTGCCTCCATCAATTTATATTTTAATTCATTATCGAATGCGATTGCTTCTTGTCTTGTCATTTTCACTCACCCCTCATCTGATTTCTTCGTTCTATATGTAATATTTCATTAAGTTTTTGTCTTTCCATTTTCAAGAGAATTTGATCTTTATATTCATCATAAACATCCAAGAAACCACTGTACAAATGGTTTCCATCCACTGTGTCAAAATCATACTCTTCTCTACCGACAACAGAAAATAACCTATTTTTCCGCTTAATTGGCACTGGATGTAGCGGATCAAAGAATCTAGATTTATATAAAATCCTATCTGTATAATAATATAAATCAAAAAAATCCATATACATCATCGGTGAAAGATACGTATACTCCTCTAGAATTCGATTACTTCCTTTCTCCTGCATAATAATATTTAAAACAATATCGTATGCAATCATATCTGCATCAAATTCCTCTTTTTCTGGACGCTTTTTGGAATATGTTTTTCCAATGCTTGCTAAATAAACGTGGGCAACTTCATGAGCCAGGGTAAACACTACAATCGTCCAATAACAATCTTCCGCAAGCTGCAATATCTGCACATCACCAGCTACTAATTGTAGAAGTGCTTCATTTGCATTCTGCCCCTGCATTTCTCCAAAAATACATACATCATTTAATAGAAAAAGTACATATCTAAAACATTCACCATAAACTTCTAAATTTTCAAAATCCTTTGACCACTTAAACATTGCCAATAAAAATGAAAAAACTGTTGATTCAAACAACTCATCGATATGCACAAATGCTGGATTTTCCTGATCGTTATAAATATAGCTATTTATTGTCTGTTGATAGCGATTTGTCAAAGCGATTGCTTGTCCATCAAAATTATATTCTTTCTTAAAGTATTTCTTCACCAAATCAAACATTCTCTGAAGATTATAATGTTTCATATTTTCTTTAAGCTGTTCCTCCGTAAAATAATCAGAAAAATATTGTAGCATTTTTTGAATACCTCTTTTATCATCCTTTACTGAACTACCACCAAATCTAAAAATTTCATATCTCTGTGGAACTAAAAATTTTTCCATATAGGGAATTTCTTTACCTAATAAATTCGTATTATTTCTTTTATCCATATCTAACATCCCTTCTGTCAAGACATCGCTCTAATTTTTATTTCTGACTAGCAATAAACTTATTTATATAAGATAAACTAATATGAATGATGTTTTGTATAAATGTCCATACGGTTGGAGCTTCACTGATACTTTCAACAATTACCAATAATATTATAAGAAAAGCAATCCAAATGAATAAAAATCTTTTTTCTGATTTTTCTACCGTTTCTTTCATTTCTAAAATAATTTGATCATTTTGAAAACATTCTCGAATATCATCTTCAGTTAATATTCCCTCGTACATTTTTTTTAGATTTTCATAGCTATCATAAACTTTTTGCATCTGGTATTTCGACTGCTTATAACAGATAAACAGATATACTAATGATCCAATCAACACTAATTCCAAAATAATCGTAATATCTTTGGTAAAAATATTGTCCAAAGGCTGATCCGATACAATGTTAGCTACAATTACTGTAAATAAAAATCCAAAAATCGCTATAATATTATTCTTAAACTTATCCAACAACTCCGTTGCATATTCTCCCGTTCTCGATACAATATCACTTATGAATTCTGCCACTTTATTTTTCAACTCAAGATATTGTGTTACATTATCCTTCAGATATAAATTATAATTAGATTGAATAGAAGCTAAAACTTTCTCATCAAAATTTAACATCGATTCGTATTTACAATGTAAACAAATAATATTTCTTGCAATAATTGCTTTATCTATAGAATTTCCACCAGAATAAATCCAATTATAAATGATATAAAGCATCGGATTTCCACATACTTCACTTAACCGACATGTATATTCTACTAAGCGCTGTCCCATAATTTGAAGTTTTATTTTTCCTTCCTGTATCATAGAATTTGATGCGAGCAAGCTTGCTGCTAACACAGTTTCCAGTTTTAAAAATAGTATTTTTAATGGATTTCCTTCATATCCCACCTCAATCCTAAAATCATCTGGAAGTAATTCATATGCTTCCTGGTTATAAAAATAAGATGTTTCCCTACATTCCATTAATCGCTGCATTCTATCAAAACTACACGATATCTCATTATTTCCTATTGGAAGAAAGAACATTGTTTTGGTATAAAAAATATTAGTATTATCAAATAATTCAAAAATTATATAATCATCGGTTTCATTAAAAAACATTGAAAACACCTTTAATACTTCTTCTATAGATAGACTAACGATATCTTGAACAAATTTCTCAAAATAATATACTGAAAAGCGACCTCCTGATATCTGTTTATCTATTTCTACTTTAACATTGATATTTTCATTCTCTAATATTTCTTCTATAAAATTTCTATATTTTTCTTCACTACCCCCTCTATCCAATATAAAATATTCCTCGTCTTCCGTAGATAAAAATATTTTAATTTCATCTCTTTGAGGTATTTGCTGCATAATATTTATAAATTCTGAATATTGCAATGCTTCGGATGATAGAAATGAAAAAGAAGCTTCATAACTTTTTCTCCTTTCTTCTTCTGATAAATCTTTAATCCTATCCCTTATTTGCTCAAACAAAACAACTCCCTCCTAATTTTCTCTTTTACGCTCGAATACTCGAAAAGTTTCTTCATCGTTCACACGAATCTTAAGATACCGTTTTCCATCATTTGCTTGATATGCTTCAATAATACCACTTAAATCATTAATAGGATTTAATATACTAACTTGAATACCATTATATACATTATAAGTATTTCGCATTTTACGCTTAATAGTAGATGGAACAGGACTAAATTGATAATCAAAATGTTTTTCTTCTGGCAATCTTTGAAGCTTCTGCAATAAATTTTCCTTTTTTTCCTCAGTCATATCATTTGGTATATAATTTTTTAATGTCATATCCAACATCTCATTAAAATCGAACTGTTTCGTAGTATTAAAATATAAATATATCGCATTTCGTATTA
>Ga0129308_1001937_pt1 | contig 19300 bp, 16 predicted proteins | sample L827metagenome_FD_94440 | JGI IMG/M metagenome (GOLD analysis project Ga0129308, IMG submission 94440) | Ring-tailed lemur group fecal microbial communities from Wisconsin, USA - L827 metagenome | ecosystem: Host-associated > Mammals > Digestive system > Large intestine > Fecal | place: USA... | reverse complement strand
ATGAGATAGTGCTGCGCACCCAGACCTCTCCGGTTCAGGTTCGCACGATGGAGCAGGGCAGGCTGCCGATCCGTATGATCGCACCCGGAAGAGTGTTCCGTTCCGACGAGGTGGATGCGACCCATTCCCCTTCCTTCCATCAGATTGAAGGTCTGGTGATTGATAAAAACATTACATTTGCCGATCTGAAGGGAACGCTGGCAGAATTTGCAAAGGAGCTGTTCGGAGAAGAGACAAAGGTGAAATTCAGACCTCATCATTTCCCGTTCACAGAACCCAGTGCAGAGGTGGATGTGAGCTGCTTTAAGTGCGGAGGCAAAGGCTGCCGTTTCTGTAAGGGTTCCGGCTGGATTGAAATCTTAGGCTGCGGCATGGTGCATCCGAAGGTGCTTAGGATGAGCGGCATTGATCCGGAAGAATACTCCGGTTTTGCGTTTGGCGTCGGCCTGGAGCGCATCGCGCTGCTGAAATATGAAATTGACGACATGCGCCTGCTTTATGAGAACGATGACAGATTCTTAAAGCAGTTCTGAGTTTTGTACAGATTTTCGATCTTTAATGAAGGCCGCAGCTGCGGCGGAAGGGAATAGAGATATGAATACAGCATTATCCTGGATTAAAGCATATGTACCCGGCCTGGAATGCACGGATCAGGAATATTTCGATGCCATGACGCTTTCCGGCACCAAGGTTGAGGGTTATGAAAGAATGGACAAGAATCTGGAGAAGATCGTAATAGGCCAGATTGAAAAAATTGAAAGGCATCCCGATGCGGATAAGCTGATCGTTTGTCAGGTGAATATCGGCAGTAAGGTGATCCAGATCGTAACGGGTGCGCCGAATGTGAAAGAGGGAGATAAGGTTCCGGTTGTTCTGGACGGCGGAAAGGTGGCAGGAGGCCATGACGGCGGCCCGCTGCCGGAAAACGGGATTAAGATCAAAGCGGGTAAGCTGCGCGGCGTAGAATCAAACGGCATGATGTGCTCCATTGAGGAGCTGGGAAGCAACCGTGACATGTACCCGGAAGCGCCTGAGATGGGGATTTATATTTTCCCGGAGGATGCTTCGGTGGGAGCGGATGCTGTGGAAGCGCTGGGACTGCACGATACGGTTTTCGAATATGAGATCACCAGCAACCGTGTGGATTGCTACAGCATTCTGGGCATTGCCCGGGAAGCGGCGGCAACCTTCCGCAAGCCCTATGTGCCTCCGGTTGTGACCGTGCAGGCCAATGATGAGGACGTAAATGATTATGTCAGCGTGGAAGTGAAGGATACGGATCTGTGTTCCAGATACTGCGCGAGAGTCTGCAAAAATATTAAAATCGCTCCTTCTCCGAAGTGGATGCAGAGAAGGCTGGCAGCGGCGGGAATCCGCCCCATCAACAATCTGGTAGACATCACCAATTATGTGATGGCGGAATACGGACAGCCGATGCATGCTTTTGACCTGGATAAGGTTGCAGGCCATAAGATCATCGTGCGCCGCGCCAAGGATGGAGATGAATTTCAGACGCTGGACGGACAGATGAGAAAGCTGGATTCCGATGTACTCATGATCTGCGATGCGGAAAAGGAAATCGGCATTGCGGGCATCATGGGCGGCGAGAACAGTAAGATCACGGATGAAGTGAAGACCGTTCTGTTTGAGGCGGCCACCTTCAACGGTCCCAATATCAGAAAGTCCGCCAAGAGGATCGGCATGCGCACCGAAGCGTCCGGCATTTTTGAAAAGGGTCTGGATCCTGTGAATGCGGCCGCTGCGATCGACCGCGCGTGTCAGCTGATTGGGGAGCTGGGCTGCGGTGAAGTGGTCGGCGGCATGGTGGATGTCTGTGAACCGATCAAGCCCCTTGGGCATATCGCGTTTGAACCTGAGAAGATCAATCGTTTCCTTGGAACGGATATTGACAGAGAGGATATGCTTCATATCTTCGATATGCTGGAACTGAAATATGACGAGAGCACCAATGAACTGGAGATCCCTTCCTTCCGTCAGGATCTGGAGGGTTTTGCGGATATTGCGGAGGAAGTTGCCAGATTCTTTGGATATGATAAGATCCCGACCACACTGCCTTCCGGAGAGGCGACTACCGGTAAGATTTCCTTTAAGGGAAGGGTGGAAGAAAAGGCCAGGGATATTGCGGAATACTGTGGTTTTTCACAGGGAATGTGCTATTCCTTTGAAAGTCCCAGAGTGTTCGATAAGCTGCTGATTCCGGCGGACAGCAGCCTGAGAAATACCGTGACCATTTCCAACCCGCTGGGTGAGGATTATTCCATCATGAGAACCATTTCCTTAAATGGTATGCTCACGAGCCTTGCAACCAATTATAACCGCCGGAACAGGGATGTCAGGCTGTATGAGCTGGGCAATGTGTATTTGCCTAAGTCCCTGCCGCTGACAGAGCTGCCCGAGGAGCGCATGCAGTTCACGCTGGGCTTTTATGGAGAAGGAGATTTCTTCACCATGAAGGGCGTGATCGAAGAGTATCTGGAGCATGTGGGCATGAATAAGAAGCCGTCGTATGATCCGCAGTCCGGAAAGCCTTTCCTGCATCCGGGACGTCAGGCGAATGTGATCTATGACGGAAAGGTGATCGGCTATCTGGGCGAGGTGCATCCGAAGGTTGCGGATAATTATGATATCGGAACCAGAGTTTATGTGGCGGTGATCGATATGCCTTATATCGTGGAGATGGCTACTTTTGACCGCAAATACGAGGGCATTGCGAAGTATCCTGCGGTAACCCGTGACATCAGCATGGTGGTGCCCAGAAACGTTCTGGTGGGTCAGATCGAGGCAGTCATCAGCCAGCGCGGCGGCAAGATTCTGGAAAATTACGCGCTGTTTGATATCTATGAGGGCGCTCAGATCAGAGAAGGCTTCAAATCGGTCGCTTATACGATTACATTCCGCGCAAAGGACAGAACGCTGGAGGATGCCGATATTACGGCGGCAATGAAGAAAATCCTGAATGGATTGGAGAGCCTTGGCATTGAGTTGAGGCAGTAACCAAGGAGGAGATTATGGAAAAAAAGAACCTTACTTCCCGACCGGTCAACAATGAGGTTGATTTTTGCCGCGTATACGATATGGAAACCAAGAAGAAAATAGAAAAGATTCTTCTTGACAACAGAATATCCTATTGCTGCCATTTTGAGGACAAAGGTATTTTGCAGAAATTCTTCTTTACAAAGCCCGGCGAAAAAATCGCCTGCGTTTTCCGCATCCATGATGAGGAGGTGCCGAGAGCGAAAAAACTGGTGCGTTCTGTGCTGGGAGACAATAAGAAAAAGCGAAAGGAGAACAAAAACAGTGGTAAGAGATAACGCCTGGAAAACTTATGACGAAGAAAAGCTGGCCTGTGTGAATGCGCTGGCGAAAGAATATATGGATTTTCTGGATAACGGAAAGACGGAGCGGGAGTGTGTGGACACGATCGTTAATATGATTGAGCAGGCAGGCTATCAGGAACTGCCTGCCCTCATCAAGGAAGGCAGAAAGCTGGCCGCAGGAGATAAAGTCTATGCGGTTCTCATGAATAAGACGGTCATCATGTTCCGGATGGGTACAAAACCCATGGTGGAGGGCTTAAACATTCTGGGCGCGCATATTGATTCTCCCAGACTGGATATTAAACAGAATCCGCTGTATGAGGATTCCGATTTTGCGCTTCTGGATACGCACTATTACGGCGGCGTGAAGAAGTATCAATGGGTGACCCTTCCACTTGCCATTCATGGCGTTGTGGCGAAGAAGGACGGCACAATCGTGGAGATCAATATCGGTGAGAATGAGGATGACCCGGTATTTTTCATTTCCGATTTGCTGATTCATCTGTCAGCAGAGCAGCTGGAGAAGAAGGCGGCCAAGGTGATCGAAGGGGAAGCGCTGGACATCATCGTCGGAAGCAAGCCTCTTGAAGGTGAGGAAAAGGATGCCGTCAAGGCAGGCGTTGTGAAATTATTAAAAGAGAATTATGATATAGAGGAAGAGGACTTTATTTCCGCAGAGCTGGAAGTGGTTCCCGCAGGAAAAGCCCGTGAGGCAGGCTTTGACAGAAGCATGGTTCTGGGCTATGGGCAGGACGACAGGGTCTGCGCCTATACTTCCTTAAAGGCGATGCTGGAAGTGGGGCAGACAGAGCGCACCGCCTGCTGCATTCTTGTGGACAAGGAAGAAATCGGCAGCGTCGGCGCGACCGGCATGCAGTCCCGGTTTTTTGAAAACACGGTGGCAGAGGTGATGGAGCTTGCAGGAGAGTACAGCGAATTGAATGTGAGAAGATGCCTGGCAGCCTCCGACATGCTTTCTTCCGATGTGAGTGCGGCATTTGATCCGACCTATGCTTCTGCGTTTGAAAAGAAGAACGCATCCTATTTTGGCAGAGGAATGGTATTTAACAAATTTACCGGTTCCAGGGGCAAATCCGGCTCCAATGATGCCAATGCTGAATATGTGGCTCACATCCGTTCTATCATGGAATCCTCAAAAGTGGCGTATCAGACTGCAGAACTGGGCAAAGTCGATGTGGGCGGGGGCGGCACCATCGCTTACATCCTGGCGCTCTATGGCATGAACGTGATTGACTGCGGCGTGGCCGTTCTTTCTATGCATGCTCCCTGGGAAGCTACCAGCAAAGCGGATATTTATGAAACGAAATGCGGTTATGTGGCATTTTTGGAGAAAGCGTGTCTGTGATGGACGAAAGGCAAAAAACTGTGCCTGAGACAGAAAGAACCTGTCCGGAAGTGGGATTAAGGACATCGGATTACTATTTCGATCTTCCTCAGGAGCTGATTGCGCAGGATCCTCTCGCAGACCGCTCCTCTTCACGGCTTTTGCTTCTGGATAGGGATACCGGCAGTGTGGAGCACCATGTATTTAAGGAGATCGTAAATTACTTAAGGCCCGGAGACTGTCTGGTTCTGAACAACACGAAGGTCATTCCCGCGCGCCTTCTGGGCGTGAAGGAAGACACCGGAGCTGCGGTGGAAATTCTGCTTTTAAAGCGCCGGGAAAAGGATATCTGGGAAACTTTGGTAAAACCCGGCAAAAAGCTTCGGCCCGGCGCAAAAGTGGTCTTTGGAGACGGCAGGCTGCGCGCGGAAATTTTGGATGTGGTAGAGGAGGGAAACCGTCTGGTGCAGTTTTCCTATGAGGGAATCTGGGAAGAGGTGCTGGATTCTCTGGGTGAAATGCCCCTTCCACCCTATATCACGCATAAGCTTCAGGATAAGAACCGCTATCAGACTGTCTATGCGAAATATGAGGGATCGGCGGCTGCGCCTACGGCGGGGCTGCATTTTACCCGGGAGCTGCTTGCGCAGGTGGAGGACATGGGCGTAGAACTGGCCTATGTGACGCTGCACGTGGGGCTTGGAACCTTCCGGCCTGTGAAGGTGGACAATGTACTGGAGCATCACATGCACTCGGAATATTATCAGGTGACAAAGGAAGCGGCGGAGAAGATCAACCGGGCCAGGGAAAACGGCCATCGTGTGATCTGCGTCGGAACCACCAGCTGCCGTACGGTGGAAAGCGCTGCGGATGAGAACGGACATCTGGAGGAATGCTGTGACAATACGGACATTTTCATCTATCCGGGCTATAAATTCAAGGTGCTGGACGGTTTGATCACCAATTTTCATCTGCCGGAATCCACGCTGGTGATGCTGGTATCGGCGCTGGCGGGCAGGGAGCATGTCCTGGCGGCCTACAAAGAGGCGATCAAAGAGAAATACCGTTTCTTTTCCTTCGGAGACGCGATGTTCATACATTGAGGGCAAAGAGACCCGGCAGCAGAGAAAGCTTTGCAACCGGGTCTTTTGCAGTGGAAAGGATGGAAAAAATTGAGATACGAAATTGCGGTTCCTTCCCCGAAAGAGGAGGAGGAGATCGATGATGAGCTGATGGCATATAATCTGCGGCAGGTGCCGCCGTCTCAAACGGAGCCGTTTATCAAGCTCTGCCGCTGTGCAAGGGATGAGAATGGCAGGCTGCTGGGCGGCGTGCTGGCGTGCAGTGTCCTCTGGAACGTGCTCTATGTGGAGTCAGTCTGGGTGAGGGAAGCGTGCCGTAGAATGCATATCGCCTCTGCATTGCTTGCGGCTGTTGAGGAGGAGGCCAGGAAGAAGGGCTGCTATATGGCACAGCTGGACACCTTTGATTTTCAGGCCAGAGAATTTTATGAAAAATGCGGTTACCGGGTATTCGGCACGCTTGCGGATGTGCCCAGGGGACACGAAAGGTATTATATGTGTAAACAACTGATCTGAAAATACAGCCGCATTTTGAAACGGTGCAGGTAATCAGAGAGGAGGGTGAAAATGGTATTTTCATCACTGATTTTTTTATGGCTGTTTATGCCGGTGGTTCTGGTCGGGTATTATATTGTGCCTGACAGGTTCAAAAACTTTTTTTTATTGCTGGTCAGCCTGTTTTTTTATGCGTGGGGCGAACCGGTCTATGTTCTGCTGATGCTGGCTTCCATATTGATCAACTGGCTGCTGGGCATCCTGATGGATGGCAGCACGAGAGGTAATAAATTAATTCTGACGGCGGATATCATCATAAATATAGGATTGCTGGTCGTTTTCAAATATCTCGGCTTTCTGGCGCAGACCATAAATGCCTGCTTTGGGACCGCCATTCCCGTTGTTGAGATTGCGCTTCCGATCGGTATTTCCTTTTTTACGTTTCAGATATTATCCTATGAAATCGATCTCTACCGGGGTAAGTATAGGGCACAAAGAAATGTGATCAATCTTGCTCTGTATATTTCTTTTTTCCCGCAGCTGATCGCGGGCCCCATTGTCAAATACAAGGATGTGAATGAACAGCTTAAGAACCGGGTGCATAGTCCCCAAAAGGCAATGGAGGGTATCCGCAGATTTTTGTATGGTCTCGGGAAAAAAGTTCTTCTTGCAAATGTGCTGGCAGAATGTGTGGACAGAGTCTATGCGCTGGACATGAACGACGTGACCGGGTGGATGGCCTGGGCGGTGGCCATTATGTATATGCTGGAGATTTACTATGATTTTTCCGGATATTCCGACATGGCGATCGGACTGGGGAAAATCTTTGGTTTTGATTTTCAGGAGAATTTCAACTATCCCTATCTTTCTGCGTCCATCGGGGAGTTCTGGAGAAGATGGCACATTTCTCTGAGCACGTGGTTTAAGGAATATTTGTATATCCCGCTGGGAGGAAACAGAAAAGGAAAGGCGCGTACCTATCTCAACCTTTTCATTGTCTTTGTGGTTACCGGCTTATGGCATGGCGCCAGTATGAACTTTCTTCTGTGGGGGATATACCATGGTGTTTTTCAGATTGCAGAAAGGCTGGGCTTGAAGAAAATTCTGGAGAGATGCCGGATATTGTCCTACATATATACGGCGGCGGTCGTACTCTTCGGCTGGGTGCTTTTCAGGGCGGAAACTTTGCCGCAGGCGCTTGATATGATGAAGAGAATGCTGATTCCATGGCAATATCCTGCAACTTCAGTGATCTGGCAGCAGCTGTTTGACCACCGGTCTGTTTTTACAGCGGCGGCAGGGATAATCGGATGCGGGATATTCCAGGCGTTTGTGAAAAAGCTGCCTGCAGCTGACAGATGGAAATATTCCTGTGCAGAACTGGCATACTGTGCTGCTATCGCTGTGTTCAGCATAGCGGCGCTGGCAGGAAATACCTATAATCCGTTTATTTATTTTAGATTTTGAAAGGAAAAGAAATGAGAAGAAAAGCTATTCTCTGGATCGTTGTATTTGCGATGATATTTGCATCGCCCTTTATTACATATTCTTTTCTGGAACAATATCTGGACTCGGCAAACTATGAAAACAGGGAAATCACGGAAAAGCCTGTTTTGACGCGTGAGAACTTCGCCTCATATCCTGAAGAGTATGAACTGTATTTTAATGACAATATTCCTTACAGAAACCAGCTGGTCAGGCTCAACAGCGGGCTGGATTTTTTCGCTTTTCATGATTCTGCCAGTGAGAATGTTGTGATTGGGAAAAACGGATGGCTGTTTTATACGGGCCCCGGAAATCCCGTGGAGCAGTCCACCGGGAAAACGGCGCTGACAGACGGGGATCTCGCCGTTTTGGCTGGAAGGCTGATGCTGGTCAAAAATTACATGGAAGCACAGGGGACGGAATTTGTTTTCTTTATTGCGCCCAATAAGGAAAGCATTTATACGGAGGAGCTGCCGGACTGCTATCCGGTTGCAGCCGATTATACGGAGGTTATGCAGCTGGTGGATTATCTGAGAGAAAACACAGATATCCGCGTGGTCTGGCCATACGAGGAGCTGCTGAAAGCAAAGGAAGATAGCGGCCTTTATTTATACAGTCATTTTGACACCCATTGGGGAAATACAGGGGCATATGTGGGCGCAAAGGCGCTTGCCAAAGAGCTGGGAATTGAAATGCCGGTTTTAACTGCACTTTCCGTGGAAGGGGTTTTGGTTTCCAGCGGGGACCTTGCCAGAATGCTGAATCTGACGGTCCCCAATGGGGATGTGGAGTATAATATTGAAGGATATGAGGTGTCGGACGGCAATGAAGGGGCTTCCTTCATGGAGTTTCATAATGCAGAGGGCGATGCCAGGACTCTGGTGATGCGCAGGGACTCCTTTGGAGCCAGATTGTCCAAGGTGCTGCAGCATGAGTTTCAGGATATGTATGTATCACAGTCAAAGAATGATACGGACAGGAAAGCGGATATTTTCGTGTATGAAATAGTGGAGAGAAATATCAGGGATATTTTTGTGGAACTGGATTATGCGGCATTCGATGTGAGCATGGGTGACGGTGTAAAAACGATCACAGTAAAGGCGCCTGACGGACTGGAATATCCATATGTTTCTATTTTTAAAAATCTTCAGGACTCGGAGGAATGGGAGACAGTCCAGGTGGCGTCACCCCTTTCAAATACTCAGATAGAGGTTCCGGAAGATGAATCGGGGCATCTGGAAATTTATTTTCTGGGAGATGAGGACGGAGAGATCATCGTATATGAGGATGCTTTCTATTATTAAGCAGTATTTTGAAAGCAATAATGTAAACTTTTTCTAAAAATGGGAAGAATATTTGTAATTTCATGTATTATGCATTATAATGCCATTGTGCCCGATTCGTGACAAAAGATTTGGAGGACAAGTACATGCTGGAGCTTTGCAACATATCTTTCGGGGTGTCTGAGGACAGCCATAAGAAGGATATCTTAAAAAATATCAGCTTAAAGCTGGAGGATAACAGGTTTACGGTCATCACAGGGCCGAATGGGGGCGGCAAGTCCACACTGGCGAAGGTGATCGCCGGCATTGAGAAACCTACCAGCGGACATATTTTCTGGGATGGGGAGGATATTACGGAATTGTCCGTAACGGAACGCGCAAAACGGGGAATCAGCTATGCTTTTCAGCAGCCGGTCCGGTTTAAGGGAATTACGGTATTCGATCTGATTCAGCTTGCCAGCGGAGAGAAGATGTCTGTAGAGGAAGCCTGCAGGTACCTTTCCGAGGTGGGCCTGTGTGCGCGGGATTATGTGCGCCGGGAGGTAAACTCAAGCCTTTCCGGAGGGGAACTGAAGCGTATTGAGATCGCCACGGTGATGGCGCGGAATACGAAGATGACGCTCTTTGATGAGCCGGAAGCAGGAATTGATCTTTGGAGCTTTCAGAAGCTCATTGCTGTTTTTGAAAAGCTGCATGAGAATAATCACGGTTCCATTCTCATCATTTCCCATCAGGAGAGGATTTTGAACATCGCGGACGAAATCATCATGATTGCGGACGGCCAGCTGGCTGCCAGAGGAAGCAGGGAAGAAATGCTGCCTCAGATATTGGGCAAGTCAGTCAATCGCAGCTGTAAGGTGATGGGAGGTAACAATTAGGTCTGCGCATTTGCTGCGCAGACCGTAAGAAAATGATTCAGGAGTGCAAAAAGCCCATCGCCGTTGGCGATTTTAATGGCTTTTTGCAGTAACGGTTCGACGTAGCCGAACTGTTACGATGGGAGGTTGAGAGCATGGATCAGATTACACAGCGTATTCTGGAAGAGGTGGCAGGACTGCACGAGATTCCGGAAGGAGCTTATAATATCAGGGAAAACGGAAAGAGCATCGGCAGAAGCTCTACCGATGAAATCGAGATCGGAACAAGGGAAGACGGCAAGGGTCTTGTGGTCAGGATCATGCCCGGCACGAAGAATAAGAGTATTCACATTCCTGTGGTGATCAGCCAGTCCGGGTTGACCGAGGTGGTCTATAATGATTTCTATGTGGGAGATGATTCGGATGTGACGATCATCGCCGGCTGCGGCATTCACAATGCTGGAAGCGATGCCAGCAAGCATGATGGTATTCACAGCTTTTTTATCGGAAAAAATGCAAAAGTGAGATATGTGGAGAAGCACTATGGATCGGGCGATGGCAACGGTGAGCGCATCATGAATCCGGAAACGATTGTGGAGATGGATGAAAACAGTTTCATGGAGATGGATACGGTTCAGATCAGGGGAGTGGACTCCACGATTCGTAAGACCAGCGCAAAGCTGGAAAAAGGGGCGAAACTGGTTGTTATGGAGCGTCTGATGACGCATGGAAAACAGCATGCGGAAAGCTATTTCGATGTTTATTGTAATGGGGAGGGCAGCGGTGCCAACGTGGTGTCCCGGTCTGTCGCAAAGGAGGATTCCTATCAGAAGTTCTGCTCCCGCCTCATCGGCAATGCAGCCTGCAGCGGGCATACGGAATGCGATGCCATCATCATGGATGATGCAAAAATCAGCGCTGTGCCGGAGCTGGAAGCCAATCATCCTGATGCGGCGCTCATTCACGAGGCGGCAATCGGGAAAATAGCAGGTGAACAGATCATCAAGCTGATGACTCTTGGGCTGACGGAAGCGGAAGCGGAAGAGAAGATCGTGGAAGGATTTCTGCGCTGAGAACAGAGGCCTTGCGGCAATAATGAAAGCCGGACAGAATCGGCGGAATATCCGTGATTCTGTCCGGCTCATTTTTCAAAGAGAGGAAGATATTTGGTGATGAGATCATTCGCTGTCCGGTGACTGTGTGCCGGCGGTCTGCGGCTCCCCGCCGTTCCAGTCGGGTTCGTCCGGCTCTGAAACGACAGTTACGTTTTCATCGTCAGGATAGCGCCTTTGCAGCAGTATGGCAATATAATTGACTCTGCGCATCGCCCGCGTATAATTCTCAATGGCCGCCTGTGCGATGATGTCGTCATATCCGCCGTCAGCATAGGCCTCATGATAAAGCGAAACAGCCTGTGCCATGTATTCGGCCGCCTCATCGGCCGGTTCTTCCACATTTTCGAAAAACTCCGGCACTTCAATGGCTGCCAGGCCGTCAAAAAGCTCTGTCATGGCATCCAGTTCGGCGAGCATTTCATCTACGGCAGTTTCCGAAGCGGTATCTATATTCTCCAGCGAATTGACTGATATGGAAAGGGAATGATAAAAATCATCCATTTCATCGTGAAAGACTGTTAGTTCCTGGTTCTCGCCACAGCCTGCAAGCAGAAAGGCGCAGGCCGCCAGAGTCAGGATATGCAACCATGTTTTCAATGTGATTTCCCCCGTTATTGACAGATGTTCCATTCCGGTCATAACCGCAAATGTAACATATTCTCACTAGAATTTACCATAATACGACAGGAAAAGCAAGAAAAAGCGGATAATTGATTTATGTGCTTCTTTTCTTTTTGAAATATTCGTGATAGAATGTTGTAGAATATCTGTATTTAACCGGATGTCCGGAAGGATACTGCTGGAAAGAGGGATGGGAATGACAAAAGAACAGTTCAGGCAGCTGGCATCCCGGGGATTGGTGTTTCTGGACGGCGCGACGGGGTCCAATCTGCAGAAATGCGGGATGCCCACCGGAGTCTGTCCGGAACTCTGGATTACGGAAAACCCCCGGGTGCTGATGGACCTTCAGCGCGCCTATGTGGAAGCCGGGACGAATATTGTATATGCGCCGACTTTTACTGCGAACCGGATTAAGCTGAAGGAATTTAATCTGGAAGGAAGAATTCGGGAACTGAATCATACGCTGGTTCGGATTTCCAAAGAGGCGGTGGGGGAAAGGGCATATGTGGCCGGTGATCTGACGATGACGGGAGAACAGCTTGCCCCGATCGGCAGATTGGATTTTGAAGAACTGATTACGATTTATAAAGAACAGATCGGTTATCTGGTAGAAGCCGGGGTGGATTTGCTGGTGGTGGAGACCATGATGAGCCTCCAGGAGTCCAGAGCGGCTCTGATCGCTGCAAAGGAGGTATGTCCGAAGCTTCCGGTGATGGTCACCATGACCTTTGAAGCCGACGGCAGAAGCCTTTTCGGGACGGATGCCAGGACGGCTGCTGTTGTGCTGGGCAGTCTCGGCGCTGATGCGGTGGGAGCCAACTGCTCCACAGGGCCTGACCAGATGGCGGATGTGATCCGGAAGATGGCCGATGCAGTTTCGATCCCCATCATTGCAAAGCCCAATGCGGGACTGCCTTCCCTGAATGAGGAAGGACAGACCGTGTACAATATGGGAGCGGAGGAGTTTGGCCGGGATATGCGCCTTCTTTGGGAAGCCGGGGCAGGCATTCTGGGGGGATGCTGCGGTACGACACCGGAGCATATCGGCGCGATGACAGAGGCTATGACAGGTCTGCTGCCGGTGCCGCGCAGCAATCCTGACAGAAGCTGCCTTACTTCAGAATGGGCCACAGTGTCCTTCGGGTTGGAGGATCCGTTTCTGATCGTCGGGGAGCGGATTAATCCTACCGGGAAGAAAAAGCTGCAGGAGCAGCTGCGCGAGGGAAATTTTGAAATGGTGACGCGCTTTGCCGAAGAGCAGGAAGCGCGGGGCGCAGCCATTCTGGATGTGAATATGGGAATGAGCGGCATTGATGAAAAGGCGATGATGCTGCAGGCGCTGGAGGAGATCGCGGGGGTGACAAGCCTTCCGCTGTCCATAGATTCCAGCCATGTGGACGTGATAGAAGCCGCACTCAGGCGCTACACGGTGCGAGCTTTAATGAATTCCATCTCTTTTGAGAAGGAGAAGTTCGAAACACTGCTGCCTGTCGCGCGCAAATATGGCGCCATGTTCATTCTGCGGCCTCTTTCCGACGTTGGGCTTCCGAAGAATCTGGAAGAGATAATTGCGATTATAGATACGATCAAAAACCTGGCCCTGGAGCTGGGCATGAAAAAGAATGATATCATTGTGGACGGTCTGGTGGCCACTGTGGGCGCGAATAAGACAGCAGCCATAGAGACCCTTGAGACGATCCGTTATTGTAAGAAAAACGGGTTGGCAACGACCTGCGGCCTTTCCAATATTTCCTTCGGACTGCCGGAAAGAAGCTGTGTGAACACCGCCTTTTTGACGATGGCGATTTCTGCAGGGCTCACTATGGCGATTGCCAATCCCGGTCAGGATCTGCTGGTGGGAGCCGCTTTTGCTTCAGATCTGCTTTTGAATAAAGACGAGAGCGATATCAGGTATATTGAGTTTTCGGGCGGAATGAAAGAGCGGAGGGAACAGGAGGCGGCCCGGAAGGAAGCAGCGATCCGGCGCAGCGCGCTGGAAGAAGGGGGCAGAGAATCCGGTGCAGGGACTGCCCGCACTGTTTTAACAGCATCGGGTGTGTCTCCAATGGCTCCGGCTTTGACTGATAATACTGCCGGGGCGCATGCGGACGGGCTTTCAGCAGCCTTTAAGGTGAAAAATGCTGTTTTGAAGGGGAACCGCAAAGGAATCGAGTCGCTTACCCGAGAGGCCCTTGCCGCAGGGACAGCCCCTCAGGAGCTTTTGAATGATTATCTTCTGCCTGCAATCAACGAAGTGGGAGAATTGTTTGATAAAGGAAAATATTTTCTGCCCCAGCTGATTTCCAGCGCAGAGACGATGAAAATGTCCATCGGGATTCTGGAACCGCTTCTTCTGGACGCGGACAATAAGAAGCAGATGCCCGTGGTGGTGATTGCCACGGTGGCGGGGGATATTCATGACATCGGTAAGAACCTGGTGGCTCTGATGCTGAAAAATTACGGTTTTCAGGTGATTGATCTGGGCAAGGACGTGCCCCGGGAAACGATCGTGGAGGCAGCTCTTGAGCATCATGCTCAGATCATTGCACTGTCGGCGCTCATGACTACGACGATGCAGGAGATGAGGCATGTGATCGAGTACGCAAGAGAGCGCGGCGTCACGGCCAGGATCATGATTGGGGGAGCGGTCATCACTCAGGAGTATGCGGATGAAATCCATGCGGACGGGTATTCCAGAGATGCTGCAGAAGCGGTAAAGCTGGCGCAGAAGCTTCTGGGGATCGATTCTTAAGAGAAAGAAGGAGACAAAGGATGCAAAACGGTCAGGACGTGATGCAGCTGCTTGAGAAGATGGCGGCGGACAATGAGGCACAGAATCAATATTTGAGAAAGCAGCTTTTCTTTACCAGAATTTTTTCCGTGGCATGCTGTGTGCTGACGGTTGTTCTGCTTGCGGTGCTTTTAATCGTGATGCCGCCGCTTCTGGGAACTATGGATAAGGCTGTAGCGGCCCTGGATCAGGCTTCCGAGACGCTGACGCTTGTAGATGAGACACTGGAGCTGGTGGGGGATACGCTGGTGGATATCCAGAGCCTGTTTGAGGAAGACGGGCTGGTGGGACAGAGCAGCGAAGCGCTGGCACAGGCGACGGAGAAGATCAGCACGATGGACATTGACAGTCTCAATGATGCCATTCGGGATTTGGGAGCCGTGGTGGAGCCTCTGGCGAATTTTTTTGATAAGTTTAAGCGATAGGATGCCCAAATAAGTGATGGAATAAATTGCGATATGAGAATAGAAGAAATTTCCATATAGTTAAGGAGGAGACAGAGCATGAATGGTGCACAGGCAATGGTAAAATGCCTTGAAAACGAAGGCGTTGAAATAGTTTTTGGATATCCGGGCGTGGCGATATGTCCGTTTTATGACAGCATCCTTGATTCCGATATCCGGACGATTCTGATCCGCACGGAACAGAATGCGGCACATGCGGCCAGCGGCATGGCAAGGGTGACAGGAAAGGTTGGTGTCTGCGCCGTGACCAGCGGCCCGGGAGCGACCAATCTGATCACCGGCATCGCGACTGCGTTTGCGGACAGCATCCCTCTGGTCTGCATCACCGGACAGGTGAACAGTGAGCTGATCGGCAGCGACAGCTTCCAGGAGGCAGACATCACAGGGGCTGCAGAGTCCTTTGTGAAATACAGCTATCTGGTGAGAAATGTGGATGATATTCCCAGAATTTTTAAAGAGGCTTTTCATATTGCCAATACGGGACGTAAGGGGCCTGTGCTCATTGATGTGCCGATTGATGTGCAGAATGCTGTTTTAAAGAAATTTAAGTATCCGGAAGAGGTAAACCTGCGCACTTATAAGCCTACGGTAAAAGGGCATGCGGTGCAGATCAAGAAGGTGATGGCCGAACTGGAAAAGGCAAAGCAGCCTGTGATCTGTGCGGGCGGAGGCGTTTTGCTCAGCGATGCCCAGTATAAGCTGCGCGAGTTTGCTCATAAATATCAGGTTCCTGTTGTGAGCACGATGATGGGAATCGGGGCGATGCAGAGTGAAGATGAGCTCTATTTCGGCATGGTCGGCAATCATGGCGCTCCCTGTGCGAACAGGGCGATGAATGAGGCGGACATGATCATCATGGTGGGAGCGCGTGTGGCGGACAGAACTGTCAACCAGCCTGAGATCATTACCAGAAATAAGGTGCTTGTACATATGGACGTGGATCCCGCCGAAATCGGCAAAAATGCAGGCCCCACTATCCCGCTGGTGGGAGATGCGGAACATATCTTTGAAGATATGATGCAGATCGGGATCGAGTGCGATCACGGGCTGTGGCTTCAGACTCTCTACGAGTACCGGCAGACAATGACAGAGAAGAGGGTTCCCAATCCTGAATTTATAGATCCGGCCGAATTTATCCGTAAACTTACGGATAAAATGGAACGGAATGCAGTTTATACCGCTGACGTGGGGCAGAATCAGATCTGGTCCTGCCGTAACTGCATCGTCAGGGACGGACGTTTTTTGACCTCCGGAGGCATGGGTACGATGGGCTATTCCATTCCTGCCGCAATGGGAGCGAAGCTGGCAAAGCCCGACACGCAGGTAGTTGCGGTGTGCGGCGACGGGTCTTTCCAGATGTCCATGATGGAGCTGGCTACCATGCGTCAGTATGGTGTCCCGGTGAAGATTATCGTGATGGCGAACAGCTATCTGGGAATGGTTCGTGAATATCAGCAGAACACATATAATGGCAGGTATTCCGTGGTGGACCTGTCAGGCAGCCCGGATCTTTCCAGGCTGGCAGAAGCCTATGGGGTGCGGTTTATCCGTATTTCCAAGAGGGAACAGGTGGATGCCGCCATTGAGGAATTTTTGCGCAACGATGAATCTGTATTGATGGAATGCATCATCGACCCGATGTATGTGTCGAAATAAGGAGGGATATCGATGAAGAAAATATATTCTGTTTTAGTGGAAAACCGCTCCGGTGTGCTCTGCAAGGTGGCGGGACTTTTCTCCAGAAGGGCGTTTAACATTGACAGTCTGGTGGTGGGAGAGACAGATGATCCAACCGTTTCCTGCATGACCATCGTTTCCAGCGGCGATGCACATACGTTGGAACAGATTGAGAAGCAGCTGAATAAAAAGCTGGATATCATCAAGGTGAAGACCTTTGATGAGGCGGCCAGCGTCAGCCGGGAGCTGATGCTTGTGAAGGTGAAATACAACCGCAGCAACAGGCGGGATATTATGGAAATCTGCAGCATATTGAAGGCGCAGATCGTGGATATGTCCAAAAACCAGATGCTTATCCAGCTCTGTGATGTTCCGGAAAAGGTACAGCTGTTTTTGACGATGCTGCAGTCCATCAGCATTGTGGAAGTTGCCCGCACAGGGACCGTGGCCCTGCCAAAATGCCGCGATCAGGAATAACCGCAGGTTATGTGTGACATGACGTAAACTCATACGTTGACAGCAATAAAGTTTGTTGCTAGAATGAAGCTTATGAACGAATCGGAGGGTGAGTTCATAAGCGCTGCTTTGCAGCAGGCGAAGCGGTTGCGAAGATTCTTAAAATAATAGAAGAAACGGCATTTTGCCGGTTCAAAGGAGGAAGCAGGATGCAGAAAAAAGTATTTCAGCTTTTGGTTGACAATACCTCCGGTGTATTAAGCCGTATTTCCGGTCTGTTTTCCAGACGCGGCTATAATATTGAGAGCATTACGGCCGGCGTTACCGCTGATCCCAGATATACCCGGATCACGATCGTTGCCAGCGGGGATGATGAGATTCTGGATCAGATTGAGAAACAGGTTGGCAAGCTGATTGATGTCAGAGACATCAGGGAACTGGAGCCCCAGGACAGTGTTTTCAGAGAACTGGCTCTTATTAAGATTAAGGCGGGCGCAGCAGACCGTCCGGGCGTCATTGCAGTGGCGAATGTGTTCCGCGCCAATATCATCGATGTCGGCGCAGAGAATCTGATTATTGAGCTGACAGGCTCTCAGAGCAAAATAGAAGCATTTTTAAAGCTTCTGGACGGCTACGAGATTCTGGAACTGGCAAGAACGGGCGTTGCGGGCTTAAGCCGCGGTATTGATAAGGTAGTGTACATAGATGAATAATACCTCCGGCGGATCCGGATGGAAAATCATCTTGCAAGCAATATACAAACATTTATGATGGAGGAAATTTAGAAATGGCAAAGATTTATTATCAGGAAGATTGTAATCTCTCTCTGTTGGAGGACAAGACAATCGCAGTGATCGGCTACGGCAGCCAGGGACATGCACATGCCCTCAATGCAAAGGAGTCCGGATGCAACGTGATCATCGGTCTGTATGAAGGTTCCAAATCCTGGGCGAAGGCAGAAGCACAGGGCTTTGAAGTATATACAGCAGCAGAAGCAGCCAGGAAAGCTGACATCATCATGATCCTGATCAACGATGAGCTGCAGGCAGATATGTACAAGAAGGATATTGAGCCCAATCTGGAGCCCGGCAATATGCTGATGTTCGCTCATGGCTTCAACATTCACTTCGGCTGCATCAAGCCCCCCAAGGATGTTGACGTTACCATGGTTGCGCCCAAAGGCCCCGGACATACCGTTCGTTCCGAGTATCAGGCCGGCAAGGGAGTTCCCTGTCTGGTTGCTGTGGAGCAGGATGCTACCGGCAAGGCGCTGGATAAGGCGCTGGCTTATGCGCTGGCAATCGGCGGTGCGAGAGCAGGCGTGTTGGAGACAACCTTCCGTACTGAGACAGAGACAGACCTGTTCGGTGAGCAGGCAGTTCTGTGCGGCGGCGTATGTGCTCTGATGCAGGCTGGTTTTGAGACTCTGGTTGAGGCCGGCTATGATCCGAGAAATGCATATTTTGAATGTATCCATGAGATGAAGCTGATCGTTGACCTGATCTATCAGTCCGGTTTTGCGGGCATGAGATACTCCATTTCCAATACCGCTGAATACGGCGACTACATTACAGGGCCCAAGATCATTACAGAGGATACCAAGAAAGCGATGAAGAAGATTCTCTCCGATATTCAGGACGGCACCTTTGCAAAGGAATTCCTGCTTGATATGAGCCCCGCAGGCCGTCAGGTACACTTTAAGGCGATGAGAAAACTGGCAGCTGAGCATCCCGCTGAAAAGGTTGGCGAAGAAATCCGCAAGCTCTACAGCTGGAACGGCGAAGACAAACTGATCAACAACTAAGGACAATAAAAAAAGGCCGAAAGGCCTTTTTTTATTGTCCGCTACTTCTCAATTCTTGAAAAGAATTGAGAAGGTTCATTTGCCGCTACTTTGCGATTTTCGTCAGAAAATTGCAAAGGTTCCAGTGTCGCGCTACTTCTCAATTCTTGAAAAGAATTGAGAAGGTTCATTTGCCGCTGCTTTGCGATTTTCAAAGAGAATTGAGAAGTTTCCGCTATTGTGGTATTCTGTTAGCAGGATACCACAATGCAGGGAGGAAAAACCATGGAGCAGAATCATTTCATAAAGCCGCCGGTGGAGGTCAGATACAGGGAAGAACTGGACGTGCTGCGGGCGCTGGACACCGGAAGGAAGCCGGAAAACTGGCAGTTGTCGCCGAAGGCTGTCAGAACCTTCATTCTCGGAAGCAGAACGCCGCTGGAATATGACGGAAAGTCCTATTCGATTCAGAAGAAATATTTCGGAAATGACGCCCTGGTGGAGCGCT
>Ga0129308_1001935_pt1 | contig 19321 bp, 21 predicted proteins | sample L827metagenome_FD_94440 | JGI IMG/M metagenome (GOLD analysis project Ga0129308, IMG submission 94440) | Ring-tailed lemur group fecal microbial communities from Wisconsin, USA - L827 metagenome | ecosystem: Host-associated > Mammals > Digestive system > Large intestine > Fecal | place: USA... | reverse complement strand
TGAAAAAAAGTATCAACTTCTAATTTAGTTCTGTTCATTCATTTTCCTCCTGTGATCATATATTAGTAGGTGAAAAATTGCAATTTTGTCTCCTCACTTTATATATCCAGGGAAAATAAAACATTATCTTCAAAAATTTCAAAAAATTTTTCTTAAGTAATACTATCCTCTTTTAAAGTCGAATTTTCAAGCTGTTCATGTTATTCATAGTTTTGTTGTGAATAAATAACTGCCATTAACTCTTCTTCATCTTCTAAATCAAATATTTTCTTTGATAACTGATCAATGACTTCTGCAGAAGCATCCATCACTGCTTTTTCAGCATTAATAGAAAGGCTACCGAATTTAGCAGCTAATATTTTAACCATCAGCTGTCTTTCGCCAATTGGGATACCTTCCTCTTTGCCTATAGATATTCCTTCTTCTTTACCTATAGATATGCCTTCCTCTTTGCCTATATCCTTACCTATGGATATGCCTTCTTCTTTGCCAATTTTTTCTCTTTCAATTAGATCCAGCTGATAGAAGAATTCATCTTCTGCTCGAGTCATTTCCATGGAATCATTATATAAAGGATTTAATCGGTTTCCTATGGCCTTTAATATCTTCTTTTGCCTCTCATTTGCATTGCACAAGTGAGAAATAGCACCAGCTTCTAATTTAGCTCTGTTCATTCTTTTTCCTCCTGTAGTTATATATTGATAAGTGAAAAATTGCAATTTTCTCTCCTCACTTTATATATCCAGGGAAAATAAAATATTATCTTCAAAAAGTTAAATATTTTTTTACAAAATAGCCATCACATAAATCTGACATGGATTATGCTTATCCCAAAGCGTTGGAAAACATTCCAGTTCTTTAAATCCTAATGATTGATAAAATAAGTTTGTTTTATCATAGCATTCATAATGTCCCATTGCCACTGTCTTTACTTGAATGAAATGATAGCCTTTATGCTTGGCATCTTCATATAAACTGGAAAATAACTGTCGCCCAATACCTTGTCCCTGTACATCTTTTAATACACCCATTACGTATACTTCCATTGCTGCATCGCTTGTTGGCCTGGCAGCAATAAATCCTACATATTGTCCATTTTTAACAGCTGCCCACATATCCATTGTCCGACTGTTTTTAACATACTCCAAAGTACTTTCTTCAATTCCAAACCATTCAGGCAATTGATGCAAAATATTAAGTGCAATCTCACATTTTAAATCGGCATTATCTATCTTTTCTATCATTTTTTCACGTCTCCCAGTTCTGTTTTCTATTATAACATAAGCTCAATTGAAAATAATAACGCCATGTATTTTCTCCACGAAAAACATTCATGTATAATGTTAGATATAGAAAAGGGGTGCACTTATGGCTAATCATATGACACAAATTATCAAAGATATACCTTATCGATTTAGAATTATTGATGCTTACAGCGCTGAAATTCAGACTGATGTCCTAACATATTTAGATGAAGCAATCAGCGAATTCCGCTTTTTTTGCGGACATATATACCAATTTTATTATCATGGAAAATGCATTAGAACTTTAGCTAAGCCGCAGGAAATGATACTGCCTATCGACAAGATTCAAGTCAGTCAGTTTTACATCAGTGAAAAGAAATTAACTGAGGTCAAATCTGAAATCACTCATCTCGATCATATTCGTATTCCTATTGCCAATATAAATAATCAATGGGTTTCTCTGGATGGACACACAAGACTTAAATATCTGGAACAAAATGATATCAAAAAGGTCATTTGTTACTACGATGAATATGATCCGTATATTGTTGATTTTGTAAATGCCGCAAAAAAAAAAAAACTTTTTACTATTCATGATTTACCCATCATTTCAGAAGAAGAATACGAAAGAAAATGGATCGCATACTGTCAAAATTATTTTAAAAACAAAACATGATTTTTCATCAAAAATAATCCTAGTATCTATCCCAAATCTCTCACTTATTTTATTTTCTGGTGTTGCGAATAAAACCCGCAATATGATATACTATTCATGTAAGTATTAGATGCCCAATAATGCTTACACTACTAGATTTACTGCGCTAGAGAGGGAATGGCTCCACTTTTGTGGGGTCGTTTTCTTTTACGCAAAAAAAATAAGCTCCGTGAACTGAATCACTGGAGCTTATCTCCCTGCAGCACCTCAAATAGGTATCCAATTAACTTTGCCCATCTACCTATCATAAGATCAACTGCGCTAGAGAAAGCCATTCCACCACCCAGAAGGCTTTCCAAATATATTATAGCACAAAATTTTCTAAAATAAAAGGCCTTTTTTGATATAAAAAGTTTTATTATCGAATTTTTTTTACAAAATCATCGATTTTCGAACAAAATGAATCGTTAAGCAAAAGATAAGTCTCATGGAAAGGAACAATGAAACTTATCTTTTAAGATGTTGCATAAGTATCAAATTCATTTTATTAGTTAAGCCCACTGTGATACTTATGCTCTAGATTTATTGCGCCGGAGAAGGAATTTTTTTCCAGAATCCTCTCCAAAGCTATTATAGCACATTTCGCCTGATATTAAAAGGATTTTTGGTTAAAAAGAGACTGCAATGCAAAAAAAATAACAGGAGATCATCAAATCCCCTGCTACCCATCAAATGTTCGTATAACTATTTCTATAAATCAAAATTGACTGTAAACGTCTGGTCATTTACAAGACCAGCAGGTGTATAAATATAACCATTGGCAACCACTGTATATCTCGTATTTGAATTTTTAAAACTGCCTGTATGACTGGTCATCACAAAGAAAGCTGTATCCAATACTCTTGTTACAGTAACTAAAGGTGTATAAGATGTATCATATTTACTGCCACTGTATTTATAATCCAATGTCATTATATTTCTTGAATAATTGAAGTAAACAGACTTGGAACCAGCAGTAGATCTAGTAAGATTCTCGCATTGCACAGTCACAGAAGTATCTTCAATAACACTATTTGTTAACTCTGCCCTTAATTCATTCAAATCCATACTGGCAATATTGTCTAAATATGCCTGATAAGATGTTGGACTGACTGCATAGAATTCTGAAGCATAATATTCCTCTTCAGTCATCACATGGAAGTTCTGATGATATTCTTCATTCACTTCTTCAATGACATCTAAATAATCCTGAGCCGCAGGTGCTGATGCACTGACCTGATACAACCCAATGTTAGACGCTATAGCTAAGGCCGTTAAGACCTTCAATAACTTTCTCATCTTCATTCGCTCCTTCATTTAAAATAAGCTTTTGTAATAACTTCACATACTCGATTAATTCTTTTCTTCCCTTATCCGTTAAGGTATAAGTTGTGCGTGGTTTATTATTCACAAATTCTTTGGTAATAGTAATAAACTCCTCCGCAACTAACTTCTTGGTATGTGTGGCAATTGCCCCGGAAGTTGAATTACAAATCTCTACTAACTGGTTTTGCGTTAAACTTCCCATTGCCAAACTTACCAGCATTTGTAAACGAACATTTGACTCAAATACTTTTGAACACTCTACGATTTTCATTTGTCTTTCTCCTCCTTCAAATTAGCGAACAAAAATAACATACTTAGAATTTCTATAATGCCATAGCTGTTAATAAAGTCAACTAAAGTTACTAATTTCACATGATTTAACGATGGTTCCAAATTCCAATTCATACTGGCTAAAACCAAAAATGCTAATAAACAATAACCTGCATTTAAAAGCATAAATCTGAAAATACTTTGACTGCGTGAATAGGAATATGTAAATAAAATAGATAATGCATTCATCACTAAGGAAAAAGGAAATGCACGGTAATACTGTATCAAAAACTCTGTATGACTTATCGTACTAATAAATGGAATCACATTATTAATACAGATCAATACTGGAAAGATAATCCAAACAAGTAAAAAGCGTCGTTCGCATAAAGGCATCGTGCTCTTTTTTATAAATACATACAGAATACAAATCATTAATAAATTCAATATTGTCATCATCAATCCGTATTTCAGAAAATAGGATTCCTGCAAATACCATTGATTTTTAAGATTCAACTGCTGCATAAAATAGATCAAGACATTATAAGCTGTGTATATACACGCCCAAAGCAAAAAGGCAGTTTTTATTTTACCAACGGACTTTTTAGGTTCCTGAACTGTTTTTGCGTCTTGTATAGATTGAAGTATTAATTGTAATTGTTCTTCTTCGTATTTCACCGGATCTCACCTACAATCTTTTTTATTTCAAAAGCTCTTTCATATCTACATTATACTATTTCTTTATTCCTTTTGCAAAAGATTATTTAATATTCTACCTAAAAACATCGGTTTTTTTATGCCGATGTTCTCATTTCCATCAAAATAAAATGTCCTGGCCCTGCTGGTGTTATCAATTTCTTCTCCCCAGTAACGACGAAGCCTGCTTTTTGATAACAACGAATCGCTCTCTGGTTCCATGAACGAACGATTAGGCGCAAAGGCATTTGAGAATATTGTTTTAGTATCATTGCTTTTAGTAACTTGATCGCCTCAGTCCCATAGCCCTGACCGCATAACTCGGGGCGAACACTGATGCCTAACATCAAGGCATCATCTTTCTTTTTCAAATGAGCATAGGCAGCCAATACATCTCCGTCATAAAAACATAAATATTGATTTTTCTTTTCGGGATTCAGGATATCTGCCTGTCGCCTTACTTTGCTTTCATAACTATCCTCGCTATAACAAGCATACTCCCCTTCATATATCCATGTACAAATATCTAAAATGGCATCATGGCTCAACGGTCTGACTTCCATTATCACCCCTCCCCTGAAAGATTATAACATTTTTTATTAGAGGGGTAAATCTCTTTTCTTAAACCAAATTGCCGAAGCGCCAAAAATGATCACAGCGAGTAATAATAATACCCCAGCTTCTATAAAGGATGATGTTGTCCCATGCATCAATCCTTTCACATCAAACAGCGTCAAAGGTGTTAAGTACTTCATATCAGCTATTTTATCACTAATCTGTGAAAGCATTTGAACAAGCAAAAACGCAATCGCACAGCCTGCACCAATGCTCACTGATTTTTTTGCATCATTGACACTGCAGGCTGCGCCATAACATACAGCCGCAAAAAAGGCATGCAGGCAAAAAAGTCCGCCATTCATTCGCAGAAAAGCCGAAATATCCAATGCCGCATCAAACATTATTCTGGCACAGCCTATGATCAGCAAACCAGTATATAAAATCAGGCAAAAAATACCGCCAAGCAGGACCATTAACTGACTGACAAATATCTGTATTCTGCTGTTAGGGGATGCCAGTAAATAAGCTAAAGATCCCTGATCAATATATCTTCCCATTAAACGCTGAGCCATCACCACTGTATAGATGAAGGGAATCACAATCAAAATAAAACCATAGAGATAGTTAGAAATAAAATCTAATAAGGTTAATCCCGGATCTGCCATGCCAAAAGCGGCGAATAGTTCAGGCATGCTTTCTGCCATCATGTGCAGACTTTCGCCAAGCTTTGGTTCATACATTGCTACGACAACTGTACCATAAAGCGTAATAATAGCCGCAAAAATAAGCCAGACTGGAAAACCGGACTTTATTTCGTGTACAACAAGTGCCTTAATCATCTTTTTTTCCTCCATAGTAAGATAAAAATAGTTCTTCCAAAGACTGATGTGAAACAAGTAATTCTTCAACCTGCATGTCTTTGATTTTTTCAATGATGGGCATCGGTGTCCCCGGATAAGAAAAATTGACCTGGCATCCTGCCACCACAGCTTGAGGAAAAGCTTTCTGCAAAGCGGCCGCTTCTTCTTCGCTTCCAAAAGTGATGCGGTAATGTTTATACTGATTACGCTTAAGTTTCGCCATTTTTTCATCAGCGACCAAATGCCCATCTTTAATCATCATAACCCGATCACAAATATGCTCTACTTCCTCAAAAATATGCGAGGACATCAAAATTGTTTTGCCGTCTGCTTTGGCCTGATGCATCAATGTCACGAACTTTTTTTGCATTAAAGGATCCAGGCCGCTGGTAGGTTCATCTAAAATCAAAATAGGTGCATCCTGCATCAGCGCAACCACAAGACCTACTTTTTGCTTCATCCCTTTTGACATTTTTTTAATTTTAACCTGAGGATTTAATTCGAAAAACTCTATCAATTCCTTTGCCTTTGTCAAAGAAGGCATTTTTTTCATCGCTGCCATCCATTGAATAAAAGCCAGGCCTGTCATATTTTCCATCATCGCCATTTCACCGGGCAGATAGCCAATTTGTGACTGAACAAGCCAGGCTTTTTGAAAACAATCCAGACCGGAGATTTGGACTGTTCCCTGATCTGACTGGATAAATCCCATCAGCTGGCGGATTGTTGTAGTTTTGCCGCTGCCATTGGGACCAAGAATGCCTATTATCTCGCCTTTTTCAACTGTAAAGGAAAGATCAAAAACACCTTTTTGATGCCCATAATCTTTGGTGATGTGATTAACTTCAATCAGTTTCATAAATACTGCTCCTTATAACTCATTTTTTTAAACATGGTTTTCCATATTTCAAATTCTGAAACCATCTCTTCAATTTTTAATGCCTGCCCCGTTCTCTGTTTCTCCAGCAGATATCCTTCGGCCATCCAAATCATCATGCAATAAATCTGTTGAGGATCTACATCATCTTTAAAGCGACTAAAATCAACGTATTGAAAATAGAGATGATAGCCTTCATCCACAATCTTCTGGATTCTTTCATTCATTTCCGGTGAAATTGCTTCTTTGTGAGAAAAGTAAGCCTTTAAACAAAAATTCATCAAATAAGGATAATCCGCAATCAGTTCCAGTTTCTTTGTGGAACCATAACTCAAGACTTCAAAAAAATCATCAATTTCTTTTAACTCATCAAAGCGAATTTTTTTAATTAAGAGCTTTTCACAGAAATCGTATAAGTACATATAGAAAGTTTTTTTGTCTTTAAAATAATGGAATAAAAGGCCTTTGGAAATTCCCGCCTTAGCAGCGATATCCTCGGTTACCGCTTTTTTGTATCCAAATTTTCCAAACTGTTCCATGCCCGCATTAATAATACGCATTTTTTTCTCTTCGGGAAGATTTAAGAACTTAGGATTCATGTGCATCCCCTCCTCGTCTATTAACCATTCTGGTTAATTTCATTCTATCGTATTGACTATTTTTTACAAGCCTCTGACACAAACTTTTAGGCCATTTTAATATCGCTTTCAAAGCTATTGGAAAAACAGAGAAAATTTGCTAAAATGGGGTAGCTGAATAAAAATGAATAAAATGATAAAGTGAAGGCTATTATATTTATCATCGTCAAGGGGGATATTATTATATGTGGAATTATCATCAAAGCATTATGTATCAGATCTATCCTTTTGGTCTCTTAAATGCGCTCCATCCAGGCAAGGAAACAAGAAATATCAAGGCGCTGACAGAATGGTGTGATCATTTAAAGCAATTAAATGTTGATGCCGTTTATTTTTCACCATTGCTGGAATCTGATTATCATGGATATGACACTAAAAACTTCGGTGAAATTGATCATCGTATTGGCAATAATGAAGATTTCAAAAAAGTTGTAAAAGCCTATCATGCGCATGGCATTAAGGTGATTCTCGATGGTGTTTTTAATCATGTTGGCCGCGGTTTCTGGGCTTTTCAGGACGTCATTGCCTACCGCGAAAATTCTTTATACAAAGACTGGTTTTATATTGATTTTAATGGCAATACCGCTTATCAGGATGGCTTCTATTATGAAGGCTGGGAAGGCCATCATGAATTAGTGAAGCTTAATTTGAAAAATCCGGCAGTTGTTGAACATATTTTAGGCAATGTTGATTTCTGGATTAATGCTTATGGCATCGATGGTCTGCGCCTGGATGTCGCTTATATGCTAGACAGAGATTTCATTGCTCAGTTAAGACATTTTACGAAATCCCGCAAGCCAGATTTTTTCCTCATCGGAGAAACCATTCACGGCGATTATAATCAGATTGTCAATGACCGGATGCTGGACAGCTGTACCAATTATGAGTGTTTCAAGGGACTCTATTCCAGTTTCAATGACAAAAATTTCTTTGAGATTTCTTTCTCTTTAAATCGTCAGTTTGGTCCTGAAAACTGGACTTTATACAAAGGCAAACATTTAGTGAACTTCGTCGATAACCACGACGTTTCCAGAATTGCCAGTCTGCTTAATGACAAAAGGGATTTGCCTTTGATTTACGGCCTGCTCTTTAGTATGCCTGGCATTCCTTGTCTCTATTATGGCAGTGAATGGGGAACCGAAGCATTAAAAGGCACCAACAGCGATGATGCCTTAAGGCCTGCTTTCAAAGCACCGGAATGGAATGAATTGACTGAATTTATCAGTCAGTTAGCCAAAATCCACGCCCATTCTCAGGCGCTGACTGACGGCAGTTATCGAAATGTTTACGTCAATAATCAACAGCTTGTTTTTGAAAGAGCGTGCGATCAGGAAACAATTCTGGCGGCTATTAATCTAAGTGACGAACAAGTCACTTTACCCCAGTCATTTGCAGGAACTTATCAGGATTTAATTACACAGAAAACAATTGCCGTATCACCATTAACTTTGCCAGCTAAATCTGTTTATTACTTAAAACAAATCAAATAAGCTTTTCTCTCCTGACTAAAATGTGCTATACTATCAGAAAAGCAACGAAATGAGGCGAAAATATGGCATTATTTAAGAAAAAAGAACCGGCAAATCAAAAAAACGCATCTTCCGAATCACTCATTGAAGATAAAATTGCCAAAACAATTCAGGAAATTGAAATACTCTACGATACAGAATACGATGAAACAAAAATCCAGCAGTTAAACCAGCTCTCTTTTACTTTTTGTATGGGTGCTGTTTCGGCAGCCCGTAAAATGCCCGGCATTGACAGACATATGGGATTTCAGGAACTCTACCAATGCCCGGATGAGGCCAGTAAAGAAATTGTGCGTTTTAATATGCAGAAAATGTTTGGCATTTCCGATTTTAATTCCTTGCTTCAAGTTGGCAACCGAATGTTTTCCAGCGGTAAAGAATATGATCAGTTCTATACTTTTTGGAATAACGAACCCGCTTTTAATATTGAAGAATTAACACCTGAAGCTAAAGATATTTTCCTGCAATGTAAAGCATTCGCCCGTTATTTCTATCCTTACCTCAAAGAGACCGGCATGTATGCCTGGGACTATAATGAACGCATTGGTTTATTGCGCAACGCCTATGCCTGCGACATCATTAACCGCCAGCAGTTTGATGATTTGACGATTGAAATGGTGAATCGTACCTTAAACAAATATCATAATTGGAAAGAATATGCTATTTCCTGCATTTGCGGCGGCGCTTATTTTATGTTTAAAAACAGTCTGAAAATTGAAGACGCTCTGCGTTTTCTTGAGTTAAATAAAACCATTGCAGCCCATTTAATCAAAGAGGATCGTGTCTGGACAGACGCCTCATGGGGATTTGTCAAAGCAACAAATTAACAATAAAAAAACGGTGGCATAAATCGAATAGGTTCCACCGTTTTTTAATGTTTATCTCTTTGCGGACTGTGCCATTTTAAAATATGTATGACGAACACCACGAATAGCTACAGACATTGCCATGATATTCTCTGGTAAAGCAATGCCGCCCCATCCGGCATCACCAATATGCTGGATATCAACACCAGAACGTTTTGCGGATAAAGCTAATTCACGAATCGTAGCCACATCTGAAGTTTCCTGGCTTGTACCGATCGCAGTCAAAGAAAGACAGCCAGCGTCCTTAATGATCTTGCAGGCTTCTGTAATTTCACTTTCCTGAAGCCCAGGTACTGTGCCTGCAGCAGGCATCAGAATAACATCTGCCCCAGCTGCAATAAATTCTTTGATGGTTGGAATATCAACGACTGGTTCATCAACACCGGCCGCATGCATTTTTCCGGCAATGATTAAACCGCTGAAGTTTTCCTTGCATTCACGGATTGCCTTGGCAATCATTTTGTTCGTTACACCTGTTCCTGGATTTCCCGTTAAGCAAATAAATTGCAGCCCTAATTTTTCAGCCTCTTTGAAAGTCGCAACAGTTGCTTTACGTCCTTCGGCAATTTCAATCTTTTCAGACATCATTTCTACATTGTCATCCACTGGTTCAAGATTAGCGCCAATAGGACGGCCGGATAATTCGCGAAGCAATTTAATTGGATCATCAGTTTCTGGAAGTCCTGGAATCACTGGATGAAAACAATCAAATCCATTTAAAAGAACCATGTCTGAACCAAAAGCTGAAGCCAGCTCGGCATTTGTAATACTGCCAAGCATGCATCCATTCATAACAGTTGTTTCAGTTAAAATTGTACGTCCTTCACTGGCTAAAATAGCCTGTTTCAATTCCTGTCCATTCATGGCAAGGATTTCACTTGCCTGACAGCTTAGTAATCTTTTCATTTTTTTGTCCCCTTTTCTATAATTTATAATTTTATTTTATTACAGACTTTATTCAATAGCAACGACTATTCTGTAAAATTTTCTGGCAAAATAGTTGAATTTACATCATTAATCTTTGACAGATGCCTGGTCACCACTTCGATGACAGCCTAAATGAGCTTTGTTTAACTGTAATCACCTTAGCCAGTAACAACTGCCATCCCGGGTTCTTTCCAGAAAACCATACTCTACCAGCAGCCGTCTTAAATATGGATAATCCTCATTTACTCGTTTTAAAATGCGATTGATTTCCACCTCGCTATACTGTTTTTCAGCTTTAAAATTCTTGGCAATTTCCTTTAAAACAACAATCTTGCGTTTTTCCTTAGAAGGGATTTCTTTAAGCGCGCCTGCTTCTGTCATATACGTTGAAAGAATGGATTGTCTTTCTGTTTCCGTTAAATGGTATCGCTCATCAATCATCGTTGCTGTTGGATGGGCATCTATCATTTCTGATGTATCAGCATCTAATAAGGACATGACCGTCAGGTAAAGCTTGGCCTGTCTCTGTTTTTCTCTAAGTTTAAAACGGTGATTACGCACGGTGGAGGCACTTAATTGTTTGGCCGCGGCAATCTCTTTATCACTCTTTCCTTCTGCCATGGCCTGTAAAATGGCTTTTTGAGAATCGCTAATCCCCAAATAATCCGAATTTAAGCTTAACAGATAATCAAGCACAGAATGATGGGCTGTGCAAATATGTGCTTCCATCATTTTATAAGCATCATAGAAATGATCCTGACAGGCATAGATTTCACCCTTCACAAAGCTCTTTCCACAAATTAAACACGTCAGTTGATGCTCATCTTCCTGAAAGCCTCGTTTTAAATCATCGAGACTTGCGTTAATAAATATATTTTTCATTTTTCTCACCTCTCTAACAGATTATATATCAAAAACCAAACAATGTCTATTAATTAATAAACATTTTATAATTTTGTCTATATTATATATGCATCTAAGCAAATCAGAACTGACTCTGTTTAATGATGGGCAAAAAAATACATCAATAAAATGCAGAAATTCCGTTTCCTGCTTGCTTTTCTAGCGGCAATAAGCTATGATGGTGGTCAATATAAAATAAGGAGGTCGCTTATGAGCACTCAAAAACAAAGAACGCTTGTGATTCTAATATCGCTGGCTTTTATTCTATTTTTCCGCTTTATGCCTGCACCTGCAGGCTTAAGCGCATCTGGTATGCAAGTGATTGGTATTTTTATAGGTGTTTTAATTTTATGGATGACCCTTGCCATTGACTGGCCTTCACTGCTTGCCATCGCTGCACTAGCCTTTGTTCCGGAAATGAATATAAATCAGATCCTTGCCGCCAGTGTAGGCAGCTCCACGTTTGCCTTTCTGATGTTTACCTTCATGTGTACCTATGCTTTGCAAAAGACAAGCTTTATCAAGAGAATTGCCTTAGCCTTTTTGAGTACACCAATGGCCAAAAAAGGCGGCTGGGCTTTTATCATTTCATATTTTTTAGCCGTCCTTTGCTTAGGCGCACTGATCAGTCCAACTGTGCTTGTCGTTGTTCTGATTGCTTTAAGCGAAGAAATATTCACTTTACTTGGGCTGGCAAAAGGAAGCCGTTTAGCCAATATGATGATGATGGGCATGGTTTTTACGTCAGGGATTGCCGCAGGGATGACCCCTATTGCCCATGTTTTCCCACTGATGGCGATGGGTTTCTACCAAAAAACAGCTGGTCAGAGTATCAGCTATCTGAGCTATTTATTGACAGGCATCCCCGTTGCTCTCATGATGATGACAGCTATGCTTTTCATATTTAAATTAATATTTAAGCCTGACTTTAATGAAATGAAAACCTGTGATGTATCGCATTTAAAAAAGGAAATACCCGTTCTCTCCAAAGCAGAAAAATGGACGATTGCTATCTTCATGACAGTTGTCAGCTTATGGATTTTGCCTGATTTAATAGCTCCTGTCTTTCCTGAGCTTTCTTCATGGATTTCTGGCTATGGCACAGCAATGCCGCCATTGCTTGGTGCTGTCGCTTTATTTTTAATTTCTGTGGATGGCAAACCTTTACTGGATTTTAAAGAGGCAACTTCAAAAGGAATCCCATGGGCAAGTTTAATCATGGTTGCTGGTACTTTAACCCTGGCAAGTGCCCTGACAAACGAAGAAATCGGCTTAACGACTTGGCTTTCCGGACATATTACCCCATTGGCAAATACCCTTTCCCCATTTATGCTTGTTTTATTATTTCTCACGTGGGCTAGTGTGCAGACTAATCTTTCATCTAATATGGTCACTGTGACAGTCGTCTGCTCTATTGCCCTGCCGCTGACATTATCTATGCCTCAGATTCACAGTGCCGCATTAGCCGCAATGATCGGTATGATGGCTTCTTATGCTTTTGCCACACCGCCAGCGATGGCAACGATTGTTTTTGCCATTGGATCTGGCTGGACAAATGCCAAAGACATTGCCAAGTATGGCGTGCTATTGATGATTGCCGGCATACTGACGGCAGCCTTTATTGGTTATCCTCTGGCAAGTTTTCTGATGTAAAAACCCCTCGCTGTGATGAACACGGCAAGGGGTTTTAAATATCAGGCTGAATGAGTTCCTTAAAATAAAACTGACCATTTTCATATTCAAAATGCATAATATTACAATTCGAAAAACGCGTTCCCTTTAATACAACCGCTGGATCTGCCCATGCGGAAAGAAAAGACATAGAAGCCCCTGCATGGGAAACTGCAAGCACCGTTTGATGATCTTCATTTTCCATAATTTCTGTTAAAGTCTGAACCATTCGTTTTGTAACTTCTTTGCCGGTCTCCCCGCCAAACAGTAAAAACATCTCATCATAGTTTTCAAAAGGCGGATTTAAATCCTCACTTTCTCCTTCAAATGAGCCAAAATAGCGTTCTTTAAGTCCCTTGAGTCTTGTATAAGGATGCTGATTTTCTCCCATCACCAATTCCAAGGTATCTGAACATCTTTCCGCAGTTGAACAATAATAATGATCAAAAGGAATCTTTGCCAGTGTTTTGCCTGCCGCACAGGCCTGAGCAATCCCCGCTTTGGTCAAAGGAGAATCACACCAACCCTGAATCTTTCTGCGGATATTGAAAAGTGTTTCGCCATGACGCATCAAATACAAATCTTTTTTCATTATCTCAACACTCCCTTCAAAATATATCATATCACATAAGCCTGCCCTCTAAAAGCGCCAATTCCCTCAACGCTTCGTTTTTTAACTCTTTTCCCCTCATTTTCTCATTTAATGTAAGCCTTTTCTATGTTATGATTAAACCAAACTAAAAGAATGGAGAGACAAGCAATGGATGAATTTTTACAGGATATTTACACCTCTGTATTTAAGCAATGGATCCTTCAACAGACAAGCGAAGAATATCATCTGGCATTAAGTGAGAAAGACGAAAATATCATTATCATCGAGACAGACTATAGCCATAGTGAAATAACTTTTAATCCTTATAATATTATTGAATTGTCTGTGACCAACACAATGAGCGATACAGTTGAATTCTATTTACATTTTCAAATGTTAAATTTAAAGCATGCCGTTCAACTATTCTCAGAAATGCTTGACTGCATAAAAAAACTAGTCAGCCGGCCTAAGCTTAAAGTCCTGCTTAGCTGCAGCAGCGGATTTACAACGGGCATGTTTGCGGAAAAACTCAATCAGGCGGCAGAACTTTTGGGACTTGATTTCACTTTTACGGCTGTTGCTTATTCTGAACTGTTTGAAGTGGGACAGGATTTTGATGTTATTTTACTTGCCCCTCAGATTTCCTACGCGCATGCCAGGGTACAGGAAATTTTGCATAAACAGCTTGTTTTGAATATTCCGCCGCAGACATTTGCCAAATATGATGCCACCAAAGTATTTGAGCTGCTTGAGGAAGAAATTAAAAATTATACAAAAAAGAAAAATATGCAAAGTACTCCTCTGGACAATAAAAAAAGTAATCTTTTATCGGCCAAGATTCTTTGCATCTCCCTGATCAGAGAGAATTGTCATTTCTGTATTCATTATCGTCTTTATCAAAAAGGAAACATTCTCATGGAAAATGAAGTCATCAAAAAGAATGTCGATGCCAAGGACTTATACGATATCTTAAATGTTGTTCTTTCCCGTCATAAAGATGTTAAGATGACAGGCATCACTGTCCCTGTATCCGTTAATCAGCGGGAAATTAAATTTCTATTAGAATATCTGAACAATCTGGATGGCATCAAACAACTTTCTCAAAAATATAAAATGAAATTTATGCTTTCTAATGATGCTAACTGTATTGCCTTAGGCTACTATGCATCACAGGAAAAATATGATTCCGTATCTGTCTTATTCCAGCCGATACTTGGGCATATCGGTGGTGTTGGCAGCGTATATAAAGGACATTTAATAGAGGGACATATGAATTTGGCCGGTGAAGTGCAATATTTACCTTTCGATTTTCCTAAAAACTTTGAAGAAATGGCCAAAACACCTGAAGATAATATCCGCCTGGCCTCAAAAGCGCTCGTTTCCGTAACGGCGATTCTGAGTCCGGAAGTTCTGCTTTTATACAGTCAGATGATTTATGACATCAATGCATTAAAAGCAGAAATGAAAAAATATTTGCCTGAAGCTTATATCCCTGAACTCATTGTTCTTGACAGTATCAGAGAATACATTCTTTTGGGACAAATGATTTCCTGCGGCAAAATATTGTTAAAGGAAGAAAAGAAAGAGTTGGAAGCGGAAAAGGCTAAATCCGCTTAGAACCAAGTGCCAAAATCTGAACCAGTAAAAGTTAAGAAAAGATATTTCCGCACTTCGAGTCATTTGGAGTAATGAGATATCAATGTCGAGTTATGCATTTCGACAGATAACCCAGTTAAATCAAATGAAGACACACAACTCTATATGCAAATTATCCGCATTTTTAATTTCAGAAAGTGTCGAAAAAGTGCCGAAAACAAAAAAATCATCAACTCATTTTCCCAACAGATAAAAAAAGATTGATAAATTGTATAAAAGATGCGATAATTAATTTGCTTTATAAATAAGATACTTTCTTAATGATGAAAGGGGATTTGAACATGGGGGAAATTCTAAAGTAGCCAATCAAATAGGGACAAAAAGCAAGGTTCTTTTTGTCATGCACTTTAGAATAAACTAAAATCCTCTTAAAGACCAATATGCTTTCATGACCTCTGGCGGTTTATTCTATTGCCAGGGGTTTTTATATTAAAGGAGAAACATGAATAAACGCATCATTAATTTAGGTATTTTCGCTCATGTCGATGCAGGCAAAACAACATTGACAGAAGATTTACTTTTCAATACACATAACACAGCACATCCCGGCAGAGTTGATGATGGTACTGCCACCACTGACGCCATGGATTTAGAAAGAAAACGAGGCATTACCATTTATGAAACAACCATTTCATTCCGCTATCAAGACTTACAGATCAATCTGCTTGATACACCTGGACACCCAGATTTCATTGCCGAAGTTGAACGCTCTTTACAAGTGATTGATTGTGCAATCCTTGTTATTTCAGGAATTGAAGGTATTCAGGCACAAACAAAAAAATTGTTCTCTATTTTACAGCGCCACCATACGCCCATGATGATTTTTGTCAATAAAGTCGATCGTTTAGGTTTTGACTACAATAAGATGATAGAAACACTAAAAGAGCAATTGACTTCGCAGCTGCTTATGATGCAAAACAAACAATTTCAGCCAGTCTGCTATAACGAAGCACTTTTGGAATTTGATGATACATTATTGGAACGCTATATCAATGAAAAACTCATCCACAGTGAAGATTATGATGCCAGCTATCTTTCTCTTTTAAATCAGGGAAAAGTTTATCCTGTCTTTTTTGGATCAGCGCTGCGCCATCTTCATACAGCTATTCTTGTCAGTCATTTAAAAGATTTTGATCCGCCCCGTTCGACTGATTTGCCATATCCATCCGCCTATGTTTACAAAATCAAATATTTTCATCGTCATCGCTATACTTTTTTTAAAGTTTTTTCCGGCCGCATTTCCCGAAAGGATCATTTTCATGGTCATACAATCCGGCGCTTAGCCCATCTCGAGCTTAATCAATTCTGCGATTGTTCCCAAATCGAAACAAATGATATTGGCATCCTGATTGATGATACTAACTATCATGTGGGCCAATGGATCGGCCAGGCTGCTTTGCAAAATCGGGAATTATCTTTTCAGCCTAATCTTTCCACATCCGTGATCATTGATCCTGCCGTTGACCGCCAAAGCATTATTACCCGACTTATGGAAATGAATGATGAGGATCCGTATCTGGAATTTTCCATCATGCCTGATGGAACACTCACTCTCAAATTATTTGGAGAAATTCAGAAGGAAGTTATTCAGTCACAGATTCCTGTCACTTTCTCTGACTCTAAAATTATTTATCAGGAAACCATTTTAAATAAAAAGACGTATACCATTAATATACATGACAAAATAAACCCCTGGTCTGCCGGATTATCTGTCTCCTGTCAGCCGCTGCAGGAGGGAAGCGGCCTGCAATATCAAAGCAAAGTAGATTTTGGTTATCTTAAAGCCCCCTTTCAGTCAGCTGTCGAGGAAAGCATCCGACAGGCGGCCAAAGAAGGACTTTATGGCTGGCAAATCACCGATGTACTCGTTACACTTGAAGATGCAGATTTTGACAGCGTATCGAGTACGCCTGCAGACTACAGGAATCTTGCCCCGCTGGTATTTATGCAAGCCTTTATTCAAGGAGAAGTTGTTCTCTTATCTCCTACCGATCGTTTTGAACTGACATTTCCTTATGATCATTTAAGTGATATCTATTACACTATTTATACTTTCGATGGATTAATGACTCAAGAACATTACTTAGAAAACAGTTATGCCATCAGCGGCATGATTCCAACTGCCAACACTTCCCATTTAGCCGCTGAAATCACCAGAATTACTAAAGGGAATGGTCTTTATTTCAGTCAATACCTCTGCCATCAAAAGACTGATAAAATAGTGAACAATCCCTATCGATTATTGCCCGATGCAACCCAAATCAATAAATATCTTCTGCAAAAAAGTCAGCGTTTTAAATAAAAAAAACATTATTTTTAATCAGCGATGCTTTGACCAGTTCATTTTGTTATCACAAAACTTTGATAATAGGCGGCCTTTAAATGAGTCATCTTTTTCAATTGCAAATTGATTTTCTGATCTGCAAACATCGTGTTATGTATCAACTTTATACATTTTTCATACAGAATAACATAACTAACGTTTTATTTTTTCCCAATATGTGATTTGCCGTTTGACCATCTCTTGACAAATCACTCAAATCATTTATACTAATAAATAATTAGATAAATTTCTAAATAGAAAGGCGGTGTCATATGAACGAAGTTTTTAAGGCTCTTAGTGATCCAACCAGACGCAAAATTCTGGAAATGCTTTCGCAAAAAGATATGAATGCTGGAGAAATTGCCAATGCTTTTCAGATCTCTAAGCCCTCTATTTCTCATCATTTATCTATCCTAAAAAACGCTAAACTTATTATCGATGAACGCAGTGGACAAAATATCATTTATTCGTTAAATATGACAGTTTTTCAGGATGTCTTAAAATGGTTCTTTGACTTTTACAAAGGTGGTGATACTGATGAAAACAAAATCTGACTATGCTGTTCTTATATTAGCAGTACTGGCATTACTGGGAAGTGTTGCAGCGATTATCATCTTGCCAGATCAAGTGCCCATCCACTGGAATATGAAGGGTGAAGTTGACAATTATGGATCAAAATACATCTATTTATTTTTGGGATCTATGGGATTGATTAGTTTTTATCTAATGAATTTTACTAAAAAAATTGATCCTTACACTAAAAATATAGATAAGAATCCTTCGGCTTATGCGACAATGCGCAATATTATCAGTGTTATGATGTCGATGATTAGTATTATTTCCATTCTTGCTATTCTGATTAAAGAAATCAATACAACAATGGTGATCATGGTATTTATGGGGATCTCACTTATCATCATAGGCAATTACATGCCTCGGGTACCACACAATTATTTCATGGGTGTCAAAACGCCCTGGGCTATTGCTGATGAAAACAACTGGAAAAAAACACAGCGTTTTGGTGGTTATAGTTTTGTTATTTGCGGGCTTCTGATGAGTATTTCAGCCCTCTTTAACAACCAGATTTTAATCGCTATCTCCTTCTCTCTGTTATTAATTTGCGTCGTTGCTTCTTATATCTATTCATGGTATCTGTTTAAACGCGGTTACAATAAGTAACCGTTTTTTTATTTCCCTTCTCATGCCAGCGCGCTTCTCCTCCTTGATCAGTCTTATTTTCTGGAAATAAAAAAGATGAGCTGTCTGCCCATCTGTCTATTCGATTGTTCCCATTGAAACTTTCAATATATTCGGGATTTTCAAATCTTTACTGCCGCATCCCCAGCCTATTTTTGTCACATTCATCGCTGGCATCACTCCATAGCTTTCTGCCAGTTCAGCGATGATGGCTGCGCCTGTTGGGGTTACTAACTCCGTGTCTATATCAATCTGCCGGCTGATCACATTGCTTGATGCAAAGATTTCGCTGGTTGCTGGCACAGGAACGGAAATCAGGCCATGAGCGCAATGGATAAAACCATAGCCATCATTGACAATACTGCTGTAAATTTTATCCGGTTGGATATGAGTAATTAAAATTGCTGTACCTACAATATCTACAATCGAATCAATCGCTCCGACTTCATGAAAATGCACATTTTCCAATGTTTCATGATGTACCTTGCTTTCAG
>Ga0129308_1001934_pt1 | contig 19329 bp, 15 predicted proteins | sample L827metagenome_FD_94440 | JGI IMG/M metagenome (GOLD analysis project Ga0129308, IMG submission 94440) | Ring-tailed lemur group fecal microbial communities from Wisconsin, USA - L827 metagenome | ecosystem: Host-associated > Mammals > Digestive system > Large intestine > Fecal | place: USA... | reverse complement strand
TTTCCAATGGCTGTCAGGTATCTTAAGTGTAAGACTAAATGCAACAATTGGGAAGTGGAAGAAGGTGTAAGACTAAAATCTACTTTGCCCCCTCCAAAGTGGAAATAAACTTTTCACTTCACTATGAGAAAAAATGTGGAAAAAAAGAGGAAAATTTATTGACAGAGGAAGATTTTTGCTATATAATCATCTTTAGCGTGTAAAAAAATACCTAGCCAAAGCCCCGGATATGGTATTTCAAATATATAATTTATGAGAGCTGATATAATAGCTTCTCAAATACAGAAAAGGAACATAGTTCCAAATAATCATTACAGAAATAACGCGAGTGATTCGCAAGATACAATGTAGGAATTCATTAAAAACCAAACCCTACTAATTCAGTATAAGGAGGAAAACTCATGAAAAGTTTTATGGCTAGTCCATCTACAATTACTAGAGAGTGGTATGTTGTTGATGCTACAGGATGTACATTAGGACGTTTAGCATCACAGGTTGCAAGCATTTTAAGAGGAAAGAATAAACCAATTTTTACACCTCATATCGACTGCGGTGATAACGTAATCATTATCAATGCAGATAAAATTAAAGTAACAGGTAAGAAATTAAACCAGAAAATTTACTATCATCATTCAGGTTACATCGGTGGCATGAAAGAGATGACATTAAAAGAGAAATTAGAGAAGAAACCAGAGCAGGTTTTAGAGCTTGCAGTAAAAGGTATGCTTCCAAAAGGTCCTTTAGGAAGATCTATGATTAAGAAACTTCACGTTTATGCTGGTCCAGAGCACAATCATGCAGCTCAGCAGCCTAAGACATTGGTATTGAAATAAGAAGGAGGACAAATAAGTGGCTACAACAAGATTTTACGGAACAGGTAGAAGAAAAAGCAGCGTTGCTAGAGTTTATTTAACACCTGGTACAGGAAAAGTTGTTATTAATAAAAGAGATATGGATGATTATTTCGGACTTGAAACTTTAAAAGTTATCGTTCGTCAGCCATTAGAGGCTACATCCACAACAGATAAATTTGATGTTACAGTTAACGTTTGTGGCGGTGGATTCACAGGTCAGGCTGGTGCTATCAGACATGGTATTTCCAGAGCTTTATTACAGGCAGATGCTGACTACAGACCAATCCTCAAGAAAGCTGGATTCTTAACAAGAGATCCAAGAATGAAAGAGAGAAAGAAATACGGCTTAAAAGCAGCTCGTCGTGCACCTCAGTTCTCCAAACGATAATAGGAAGAAAATTGATATTGCAAAAACCCTTGAGAAATCAAGGGTTTTTCTTTTGCAAAATTTATGAAATTGCTATTTTTTTGAATAGTAGACACATTGTAGACATACAGTAGACACACTGAATTTTTTTCTTTCTAAAAAATCAATTTTTAAGGATTTCATTTAATCTCACTCAATGCTTTTAACAATTTATCAAAATCAGCTATCATTTTTTCACATTCTTTTTTGGTTATTTTGCCTTCAACCATGCATTCTTCAATACCATGAGTAAGTCCTTTTCTGTACAACCTTTTTTCTTTGTCTGTTAGATTATTCCATTCTTTACTTGTCATAAGTGTACCTCCTATTTCATTTTTATTTTTTTTTACTTTTTAACAATCATATTATTTTTAGATAAGCAAGAAACAAGAATTATTTTTTTAAGTGGTAATACGTTATAGTGTTTGGGAAGTCGCCGCCCCCAGACACTTTTTTATATTGAAATTTTTTACTACCTTCCATTAATGTTTTAGTTAATTCTTTATCTTCAGAATCTATTAATTCTGTTGTAATAGTTGGAATATCCAAATTTTTACTAAATAAATATCTGTGTTTTCCTTTCGTGTTTGTGATTAGTTCTTTTGTTATATATTTTGTTATGTATGATGATACTTTATTAGTATCTTCTATTTTTGATACTGTCGAAAATCCGTATTTGTAAGAACGCGAATTAATGTTATATATTTTTTTACCGTTCTTAACTTTACCAGAGTCAATTAAAATTAAATTTTCGCAATTTGTACCTAGTCCATGAAAGTGTATTCTCCCTGATTTGTGATATTCTGGCACAAATATATATTTAAAATTTGGGTTTTGTGATTTTACATTTTTCAAAAATTGACAGACCCTTTTAAGACATTCATCATAATTAAAACTATCTACATAATCAGGATTAAATGTCAATGTAAAGAAAAAACCATCTTCCCAATTATTTGCGAGCGCATAATCATAAATCTTTTGTTTAGTTCTTTTTAAACTGGTATTTAATGAACGTTTAATGCTTTCTTCTGTGCGCTGTTCTCCCGTCTGCTTGTTGTACTGGATACCGTCTATTTCTTTATATTCTGTTTTAGATGTAGTTTGTTTTACTCCTGACATAATAGGAAGTTTATACATTCTAAATTCCACACAATTTAAATATTCAACTTTTTTTAAATTATAAAATTCTGTTTTTTTGTATCTAAAGGCATTAAATTTTTCTAAGTAATATTCAAATTTAAAATTTTTAAGGTCTTTACCACTACTAATATAATCTGTTATCTTTTTACATAATTCTTGTTCTTGAGCTTGTTTTTCATAAGCTTCAAAAACATTCAAAAAATCACTTCCTTTCTAAAAGTATAAAAAAATACTTACAAATTACGCCTAAAATGTTGCCAATGTCAAGTAGGGCAACATTGGGTTTAAATAAACTCATTTTCTATTTGTTTGATTACTGCTTTGCGGATAAGATCAGATATTTTGATATTGTATTTAATACAATATTCTTCTAGTTGCTTTTTAGTTTTTTCATCAATTCTAAAAATTATATTTTTATCATATTTCATAATTTTCTATCCCCTTTCTTAAAAAATTAATTTTTAATGGTTTCATATTTAATATGATTTTTGTATATACAAATTGAAAGAAAATTTAAAAAAAGTTTCTGTATAGCTTTTTTGCATAAAAAATCAATTTTCTATAAATGCGGTTTAAAAAATTGAGATATGCGTGATGAGCAGGTAAAGGGCGCAGCCATTTGGGACCCGATACAAAAGGAGATGAAGCGTTTAGCGGAATCTCCTTTTGGTATTGGGTTATTGCAGGGAGAATATTATTAATTTATAACCGTATACGGAAAATCATATTTATTTTAACTGATAGATTTGTAGTGACCTTTGCAAAATTTATTTTGCATTGGGAACGGAAATTGAAAGGAGGAATTTTTTATGAAAGCAACATTAAACATTGGAAAAGGTGGAACAAAACATAATGACAGAAATTTTAATGTTAAGAATGCAAAACATATACATGAAGAGTTATCAAAAAATAATATTTATGTTTTTTTACAACCAGGATATACAAATAAAACTTTTGAAGAAATGGAACTTGATTTTTATAATAAACATTACGGAGAAGCACTTAAAAAGCAAAATGAACAATATGAAAAATTAGGACAGAAAGATAGAATTAAAGATATGGAATATTGGTTAAAAAATGATAAAAATAAGAAACCTGATGAAATTATATTGCAAATTGGAAAAAAAGAAGAGCATTATGGTATTGATGTATTAAAAGAATGTGTAAGAGATTTTTTAAATTCAGTTCATAAAAAATACGGAAACAATATTCAAATGTTAGATTGCGCATTTCATGTAGATGAACAGACACCACATGCTCAGTTTAGATATGTTTTTGATTATGAAGAAAATGGAATAAGGAAAATTGGAACAAATAAAGCATTACAACAATTAGGAATTGAACGTCCTAATCTAAATGAAAAATCTAGTAGATACAATAATAGAAAACAGACCTTTACAGAAGATTTAAGAAAAATGTGGTATGAAATTATAAAAAGTAAAGGTATAGAATTAGATGAGGAAGTTAGAAATCCAAGCCAAAAACATTTAGATACATTAACATATAAAAATAATAAAGAAGAACAGAGACAACAAAGACTTGGCATAAATCCAAATGGTTATAAGTATAAAGAAGTTATTGATGATGTACTAGAAATATTACAAACTGATATAAATAAACAGATTTTTACTGAAAAAGACAAAATAAAATATCAATGTGCAAAAGCTATTTCAAATGGAATTAAAAGTGCGTGTATTGATAAGGGATTAGAATATAAAGAACCTTTAGGACAACATACAAAGAAAATTGAAAATATACATGATGAAACTAGATAGTGTGCAAGGCACAATTATTTATAATTGGGCTTAATTATCCAGTACGGAATAAAAAGCAAGTTGTCAATGGCTTGCTTTTTTGCTTGCAAAAAAGTTATGAAATAACCATTTACAATTTGTTTTTTATGTAGTTGTTCATCAATTCAATTTTAAGCTGAAAAATCTCGAAAAATTTCGAGTTTTTTGGGCGTAAAATGGTTGTTTTGGTGTGGCTACCGAGTTATGATATATAATATCAATTTTCTTTTAAATTATCACGAAAGGAGTATACATGAAAAATCCAAATGGCTTTGGTAGCATTACAAAAGTAAAACGTAAGAATTTAAGAAATCCATGGCAAGTAAGAATTACAGTAAAAACAACAGTTGATGAAAATGGTAAAAAACATCAACATAAAAAATGTTTAGGATATTTTGCCACAAAAGAAGAAGCATTAAACGCATTGACAAATTATCATAACAATCATGGTGTGGCTGATTTTAGCAATATTAAATTTATTGATTTGTGGAATAAGTGGCAAGAAACAAAGGAAATTCAGAATTTATCTGCTAGTAGGCACAAAGGATATACTAGCACAATCAATTCAATTCCTGACAATCTGAAAAATGCTAAGTTTATTACTTTAAAGTATCAGCATTGGCAAGATTTTATAAATGATTTGAAAAATGATAAAGGATATTCAACAATCAAACGTGTAAGAGGTGATATTGCACAACTATATGATTATGCTATGAAAAATGATATTATTGATAAAAATTATGCTAGAATGGTTGATATTGGGAAATCACCAAAAAAAGGCGAAACAAAAATATTTTCAGAAGAACAAATTAGAAAGATGTGGACTATTTACTATTACAACCAAGCAAATGAAGAAGCAATCTTTACAATAAAAACAGTTCTGATGTTAATATACAATGGTTGCCGAATATCTGAATTTCTATTAATTAAAACACAAGATGTTAATTTATCAGAACAATATTTTGAAATCAAAGAAGCTAAGACTGAAGCAGGTGTTCGCAAAGTTCCTATTCACGATTGCATGATAAAATTTTATGAGTCATTCTATGACAGCAATAATGAATATTTAATGACTAATCCTAATAATGGGAAAAAATATTCGTATGCTAATTATCGTGATAGTTATTTTGATAGATTAAAAAATAAATTGGAATGGGATGAAGATATAACACCACATAACTGCAGAAAGACTTGTGCAAGTCTATTAAAAAAATATGGTGTAGACGCTACATATCAGAAACTAATTATTGGTCATGAGGGTGCATTGGACTTGACAGAAAAAACATATACTTATGTTGATGTTGAACAATTAGTTGAAGCAATAAATAAAATTCCTAGCGTAGACACATTGTAGACATACTGACACTTAAAAACATTGAAAATACTGGTGTTCACAGTTTGAATTACGTTAGTTTTAAACCGAATAGAGAAAATGATAAAACCCTTGAAAATATTGAGTTTTCAAGGGTTTTTTATGTCTATGTTTTTTAAAATCTCCGCAATCTGACAGTAGAATATCGTTATACTATTATATAATATTTTGCTAGAAATAACCTGGAAAATACAATATTATCATATTAAATCAATAATTTGAATGAATAGCAAATATATATTTAAAAGATGAGATAAAAGAAAGGAGAAGCTACTCAATAAAATATCCAACAGCAACCGATAAAGATATAAAATTTTTATTATATTTTAAGTATTATCTCTACAGATAAAGCAAAGTAATAATGATTTAACTGTAGATGATTATCTATATTTTGAGTGGCAAATTAGTTTCATATGAATATGAGAGAACGAAGAGATGCAGGCAGAGCATATATTTCAGATGACAGTATTTTTGAGGAGCAGGCAGTTTGCCGAAAGATTTTACAAAAGCTTAATTTTATGGATCGTTCCGACTTTGTTGGGATAAAAGAAGTAGTGAAGGAGTTATTTGGAAAGTCAGAAAACGCTTTTATTAATCCACCGTTTTATTGTGATTATGGAAAAAATATTGAGGTTGGAAAAAATTTCTTTGCGAATTATAACTGTACAATTTTAGATGTCGCAAAGGTTAAGATTGGAGATAATTGTCAGATGGCACCAAATGTGGCGATTTATACGGCAGGACATCCAGTTCATCCAGTAAGCCGTAACTCAGCTTATGAGTATGGCAAGGAGATTACAATAGGAGATAATGTTTGGATTGGCGGAAACACAGTCGTTTGTCCAGGTGTACATATTGGCAATAATGTAGTGATCGGCGCGGGAAGTGTAGTCACAAAGGATATTCCAGCTTGGTCTATCGCAGCAGGAAATCCTTGTCGTGTCATTCGTCAAATTACGGATGCAGATAAGAAAAAACTTTTTAAAGATGAAGAGATTGATGATGAGGCGTGGAATGATATTGCAGCTAGAATGGAGTTTTAGTATATTTTATTGTTTCAAGAAAAAAAGTTAAAACATTTTCAATTTTTAAATTTCCAGATAAGTAGAGAAAGTTGTAAAATGATTTTTAAAATTAACTTATAGAATAGGGGAAGGATTTAGATTAAAATATGGAATATATCAGCGATAAATAGTAAATATATACATTTTCTTGATGCAGTTTTTATAGGAAAAGGAGAAAAAATGCTTGTAGATTATCATGTACATACAGAGTTTAGCGATGATTCTGTCTATCCAATGGAAGATGTAGTAAAAGACGCCATTTTGATGGAATTAGATGAGATTTGCTTTACAGATCATGTGGATTATGGCATAAAAGATGATTGGGACTGTGGAAGAGAGATACAATATCGGGATGGAAATCCGATTGCAAATGTGGACTATCCTAAGTATGAAGCAAAGATCAGAGAAGTTCAGAAAAAATATAAAAATCAAATAAGTATTAAAATGGGAATGGAATTTGGCATTCAAATGCATACAATTCCACAGTTTGAGAAACTTTTTTCAAGATATCCGTTTGACTTTATTATTTTATCTGTCCATCAGGTAGAAGATAAGGAATTTTGGACACAGGATTTTCAGCAGGGAAGAGGGCAGAGAGAGTATAATGAACGCTATTATGAGGAAATGCTAAATCTAGTAAGAAATTATAAAAATTATAGTGTGCTTGGTCATATGGATTTAATTACACGCTATGATAAAGCTGGAATTTATCCGTTTGAGAAAGTGAGAGATTATATCGAAGAGATTCTAAAGATTGTGATAGCGGATGGAAAAGGAATTGAAATTAATACGTCCTATCACAGATATGGACTTAGCGATACGACTCCCTCTGTGGATATTTTGAAATTATACCGCAGATTAGGCGGAGAGATTATCACGATAGGAAGTGATAGCCATGCGCCGCAGCATTTAGGGACATATATAAGTGAAGCGAAAGATTTATTGGGAGATTTAGGATTTCAAAGTTTTTGTACTTATGAAAAAATGAAGCCAATTTTTCATAGATTATATTTATAGAACGTACTGGATTTCATATACCTACTGAATGGAAAATAGCTTCGCTGTCTCATAAAGTATAAATTTTAGGAGAAATAAAATGAGCAAAAAAATTAATATGAGTCATATTGTTACTGTCACAAACCGTAATCTATGCGTAAGACCATTTTTAGAGCAGATGGAGAGAGTTTGTAGAAAAAAACCAAGAGCGATTATTTTACGAGAAAAGGATTTGACAAAGGAGGAATATTATAAGCTGGCGAAAGATGTAAATGAGATTTGTGAGAACTATAAAATTCCTCTCATTCCCCACACATTTTTAGAAGTAGCGAGAGAGTTGAATATTGCTAGAATTCATCTTCCATTATCAAAGCTTGAGGAGGCTTCTAAGATTTCCAAGGAAACACTTTCTTTTTTTCAAACTATCGGTGTCTCCACTCATTCAGTGGAGGACGCGTTGCTTGCACAAAAGCTAGGTGCAACTTATATCACTGCGGGACATATTTACACGACAGACTGTAAAAAAGGATTGGCACCGCGGGGATTGACGTTTTTAAAGGATGTCTGTCAGGCGGTTGAAATTCCTGTATATGGAATTGGTGGAATTAATCTGGACGAGGAAAGAACAAAGGCGGTGAAAGAAGCTGGGGCGGCTGGTTCTTGTATTATGTCGGCAATGATGAGCGTTTAGGTTTGTTTTCTTTTAAGATACGGTAAATATGTTTAGCGTATCTTTTAATCTGGCTTTTCTTGACCTAATGTTATTTTAGAAAAAAGAGCTGAGAATGGAAAAATTCTCAGCTTTTTTCTATTTCTTATAAATTTTTCGGTGAATTATGGTAAAATAAAGGAAAAGAAGAAGGCAGCAAAAATGTGAGGAGGGAAAAGTATGTTAAAAGATTTTATGCCAGAATACCGAGAAAAACTAAGAAGTCCAGATGAGGCGGTAAAGGTTATAAAAAGTGGGGATTGGGTTGATTATACGAGTTCTCTTGGTAAGCCAGTTTTGCTTGACAGAGCACTTGCGAGACGAAGAGATGAGCTATTTGATGTAAAAATACGAGGAATTTTGATTGGAGGACCGATTGAGGTGGCGGAATGTGATGAGAGTCAGGAGCATTTTATTTATCACAGCTGGCATTGTTCTTCTTATGAGAGAAAGCTCTGTGACAGAGGGCTTTGTTATTTTATTCCGATGGTATTTCACAATAATGCGGCGTATTATGAATATTTTTTGAAGGTAAATGTTGTGATGGTTAGTGTATCTCCGATGGATAAGCATGGATATTTTAATTACTCTGTGAATACAGGTGTGGCAGGACCGATTGTGCGAAAAGCGGATATTGTTATCGTAGAGGTAAATGAGCATATGCCAAAGATTCACGGAGGGTATGAGGAGTGCATCCATATTTCCGAGGTGGATTATATTGTGGAGGGAGTACATAAGCCATTTGATGCTGCAAAGCCGTTTGTTCTCACAGAGATTGATAGACAAGTTGCGGCAAATATTATTCCTTATATTGTAGATGGATCCACCTTGCAGCTTGGAATTGGAAGTATGCCAGCTGCGCTTGGTGAGATGATTGCCCAATCTGATTTAAAGGATCTTGGGATGCATACAGAGCTTTGCTCCGACGCATTTTTGAGTCTGCATAGGTCGGGAAAGCTTACAAATAAAAGAAAGAATATTGATAAGGGAAAGGGGGTGTTTGGCTGTGCCGTTGGTTCGACTGATTTATATGAGTGGCTCGATGATAATCATTCCGTTGCGGCGTATCCGATGGAGTATGTGAATCGTCCAAGTGTTATCGCTCAGATTGACAATATGGTCTCGATTAATAGCTGTGTTTCTGTAGATTTATATGGTCAAGTTGCGGCGGAAAGCTCGGGGTCTAGACAAATCAGTGGGACGGGAGGTCAACTCGATTTTTTAATTGGAGCATCAGCTTCCAGAGGAGGAAAAGCATTTATCTGTATGAGTTCTACTTATAAAGATAAAAATGGAATTTTACATTCCAGAGTTCGCCCTCAGTTTAATGGAGATATTATCACATCGCCGAGAAGTCAGGTGTATTTTTTGGTGACGGAGTATGGTGTCATAAATCTTGAGGGGCGCTCTACATGGGAGAGAGCAGAAGCTCTTATCTCGATTGCACATCCTAATTTTAGAGATGGGCTAATTAAGGAGGCACAGGAGAGAAAAATTTGGAGAAAATCGAATAAAAGATGAGAGAAATAAACGAAAAGTCTCATAAAACAAGAAGTGTTCTTCAAGCTTGAATGGCTTGTATCTATTGATTTTGTATAGTTGCTTTTGACAGGAGATATTTAGTAAAATTCCAGGTTAATACAATATCTAAACATGAGAAAGAATCGAAAAATATAAATAAGCTTTTAGTTTTGGTACATATTGAAAAAATATAGATTTTACTGAGAAAAATAATTATTGACATGGTAAAATAATCCATTTATAATCTAATTGTTAGTAATAACTAATTAGAGATAGAAATCGGTAATTTCTATCAGTAAAACATAACAAGTTCTCCAAAAGAATGAAAATATCAAGAGATTTCCTATTAAAACTTAGTATTTTGGTTCAGACAAATAAAAGAGTAAAGTCTTGCATTCTCATAAAAAATGAGCTAGATTTATAGAGAGAATAAATGTAGAAAATTATTGAGTTTGAAAATAAAAAGTGAATGGATTAATTCCTGGATTTTTGAAATTTCTAAAAATTTTTATTATAAGATTTGGAGGCTATTTTGAGAAAATTTTTTAAGTGTTTTTATGTATTAATATTAGGATGCAGTTTATGTATCGGATGCCAGAGAGCATCAACTGAGATTTCTACGACAAATATCAGTGAAGAGCAAATCACAAAATCAGAAGAAACAAGCGCAACGCGAGATATTTTTGCTATGGATACGTATATGTCTATCACAGCTTACGGTGAAAAATGTGAGGAAGCCGCAGATGCAGCAGAGGCGGAAATTAAGCGACTAGATGAGCTTTTATCAACTGGAAGTGATGACAGTGAGGTGACAAAGATTAATAAAGAAGCTGGCGGAAAACTTTCAGAGGACACAAGCTATCTTGTGAAGAGAGCATTGGATATTTATAAGGATACAGCTGGTGCATTTGATATTACAATCTATCCTGTGATGAAAGCATGGGGATTTGCTGGTGACATATTTGCCGTGCCAGACGAGAAAATACTAAAAGAGACAGTCTCTTTAGTAGACGCGTCTAAGATTTCTTATGATGAGAAAAGCGCTGAGATTTCTTTTGGGCAAAAAGGAATGGAGATTGATTTTGGTGGAATTGCGAAGGGATATACTTCTGATAGAGTTATTAATATTTTGAAATCTTACGGTATTGAGCATGCGATGATTAATCTTGGTGGTAATGTTGATTTGCTGGGCAAGAAGTTAGATGGAAGTGAGTGGAAAATCGCAGTGCAAGATCCAGAAAATGAAGATGATTATATTGGAATTTTGAGTATATCAGATAAGGCAGTTATTACTTCTGGTGGGTACGAGAGATATTTCGAGGAGGATGGTGTGAGATATCACCATATTATAGATCCGAGTACTGGTTATCCAGCAAATCATGGATTAATTTCTGTGACGATTATCTCATCGGATGGAACATTGGCTGATGCGCTGTCGACTTCCCTATTTGTTATGGGAAAAGATAAGGCAATAGAGTACTGGCAAAGTCATAATGATCAGTTTAGTACGATTTTAATTGATGATGAGGGAAATGTTTATATTTCTGAGGATATTGCAGATTCCTTTGAGTCAGATAAGGAGATAAAAGTTTTGAAAAAATAGAGTAAATTTTTGTCTTATCATAACGCAGTTTAGACTGCGTTTTCTTTCAGATTAATAGTTAGTTACAACTAATGAAAATTTGTCGTGACTTTTATCAATAAGTCATAACAAATATTTTTCAGACTAACTTTTAATAAATAATATAAACAAGATGGAGGCAAAGGAGGACGAAGATGAGAAAATTTAGAAAAAATGGCGCAAGAACAGCGGCTTTTTTGATGGCTGTATCTGTAGCTTTAGGTTCTACACCTAGCACAGTATTTGCTGCTTCTGAAATAGAAGTACCGGCACAGGTTGTAGAGCAAAATCAGGATGAAGTTCAATCAGTGGAAACTGAGGAAGTAACTGCAGAGGAGGCTAGTGAACAAGTTCAAGCGGTGGAAGATGAGGATATAACTGAACAAACTACAGAGAATATGAATGAGCAATCCGAGGATGTTGTAGATGAAATTGCCTCAGAGGCAATAGAAGAAGTTTCAGAGGGAGATTCTATTGCGGCAGAAAAATATTTATTGATGAATATTCCGTTTGATGAATTCTATAAAAATGAGTTAAGTAATGACGTAGCAGTAGATGGATTTACATCAGCAACATTAAATAAGTCAAGAACAAAGAGCATGGCAGGAAATACGTACCATGTAAACGCAGACGGTTCTGATATTACAGGTATTACTTTCCCAGTCAAGGTGGCAGACGGTGTTGATTTATCTGCCTATAAGCAGGTGACAGATGATGATACAGTAGAAATTACAGTGACAAACCGTGGACAGACAAGTACTGTAGAGTATAAAGGAAAAGATGCTCTCTTTGAAAATGATTCCCATGCTTATTATGTATTAAGTGAAGCTCCATCTACGTATAAAGAAGTAACGGTAGGGGAAGATGGAAAACTTTCCTTTGGAAAAATTGTCGGAGCTGAGGCAGAAGTATTAAGTGATGTGGAGACAACACTTGCGACAAAGAGTAGTTATGGAGATTATCAGTTAAGCTTTGCGGGAGATAGCTTATCTAAGATTGTCAGTGACAATATTTATTCTGTTATTGTTAGTACAACAGATGGATCTAGCTATGCGATGCGTCCATTAGAAAATGTATGGCGCGGAACATCAGGTATTGCATGGACAAGTACAAATAATGTGCAGGCAGTGCATAATTGTCCAACACATCCAGCACATTATGCATCCTTGATGGGTAAGAGTATTTCAAAAGTAACTTATTATACAAGCGATGGTACTTATGAGATTGCTGTGGCTGATATTTATGTACCTCTTAAAGTGAATGATGAGAGCAGCTTAGTTACAGTAGAGAATGCACCTGTAAAAGCAGGAAAAACAGCAGTATCTGTATCTCTTCCAGAGGGATTTGAACCAGAATATAAGGTAGAGGGTCTTGAGAATGTAGCAGTAGCAGATGGCGAGATGACATATACAGCAACAAAGGTTGGCAATTATACATTGACAGTAAGCGATAAGTCAGGAAAATACGCAGACTTAACAGCAGGCTTCACTCTTACAACAGAGGATATGCCAGCTGCTTATAATGGAGATTATAATAGCCCAGCTCTTGTAGCAGCAGAGGGATATAGCGCAGATGATTTGAGTGCATATATCAAAAATATTACATCTGTATCTGTAGACGGAAAAGAGTATGCAGCAAGCGGAAGAGGCGCAGTTGTTATCGTGAAAGAGGATGGAACAATCGATATCAGCACAGATCCATTCAAAGATGCAAAAGACGGCTATGACATCGTTGTGAAAGCTACAGGATATGCAGATTCCTCCTTTACAATACAAAAGGGACAAAGTATTGAGAATCTGGATATAGAAATATCCTCTGTAAAATATACCTACTCTGGAAAGGAAAAAACTCCATCTGTAAAAGTTAAGAATGATGATGTGACATTAAAGAAAGATGTAGATTATACCGTAACTTACAGTAATAATCTTAATGTTGGAATGGCTACAGTGACAATTCAAGGTATTGGAAAATATACAGGAACAGTGACAAAAGAATTCACGATTGTAAAAGCGAATATTACAAAATATACATTAAATTTATCTAGAACAGATTATGCATATAATAAGCTTGAGAAGAAGCCAACCGTAAAGGTATTGAATGGAACTATGCTGTTAAAAAAGGATGTAGACTATAAAGTGAGCTACCAAAATAATATACAGCCTGGTATTGGAACTGTGACAGTGAAAGGTTCTGGAAATTATACAGGAACAATTAAAAAAGAAATCTATATTGCTCCTTCAAAACCATCTATGTCTAAATTCGGAAAGACAGATAAAGGTATTGTAGTAAATTGGTCTCAGGGAGTTGGAGTAACGAGTTATGAGATATATCGCAGTGAAAATGGTAAGTCTTATAAAAAGGTAAAGACAATTACTTCTGGAGAAACGACGAAATGGACAGATACAAAAGCGACTATAAATGGAGCAAAATATAGCTATAAAATTATAGCTTATAAAAAAGTAGGAAGTACTATATTAAAATCAAAAGAATCTAATGTAAAGACAACATATAGATTAGATACACCATCAATTAGTAGTTTATCCAGTAAAACAAAACAGATGTCTGTAAAATGGACAAAAAATAAGAAAGCTACATATTATTATATTGAGTATAGTCTAAAGAGTAACTTTGAGGATTCTAAGATTATAAAAGTAACTGGTACGAATAATGTATCTAAAGTAATCAATAAGCTCACACCAGGACGAAAATATTATGTACGTGTTAGAGCATATAAAAATGTAAACGGTTCAAATTATTGTTCTGCATGGAGTGCTAAAAAGTCAGTGACGATAAAAAAATAGGAATGCTGAAAATTTGTGAACTATTTTTAGACATTGTAGATAAGCGGGAATAATAAAAAAAGAGTGAGTATTGAATGAGGCTAGCGTAATTAAGAAAATATACTATAGGATATAGTAAAGCTATAAGAGGTATTTAGCTATATTTTGTATATATTTCACTTAATGCGATAGTCTCATTTATTCATTTAGGAGAAAATCATAAAGTTATTGAGAATCTTTTTTTGAGGTGTTATAATAATTAAGTTATCCGTAGATAAAGCATAAAAATTAGTTAGGAAGAGTTTAATGGATGCCAGAAAAAAGGAAAGAATGAAAAGTACAGAAAAGATAAACATAGATAGAGCATATTTAATAGATGTGCTTGAGTATAATAAGAAAATTTTAGGGCAGAGAAAGAATTTTGTGTGGCTTTTTCTTCTGCCAGTTATATTTACGTATGATGAAATTTTATTGCGCATTCTTTCGCGGAAGCTTTCTTTCGGAACAATTTATTATCCTATTTTATTTAGTATTGTATTAGGATTTTTCGAAATTGGGCTTTTAAGATTTTTTGATGAAAAAATACAGCGAATTGGAATGATGTTTTTTCTCTACATTACAGCATTCTTGTTTACAGTGGAGTGCATTGTAAGAAATAGTTTTCAGCATTATATGAGTATTTCTGCTTTATTAACAGGAACAGGAGATGTAATGGGAGACTATAAAACTGAGCTTTTGGGGGCAGTTTTAGGGGGGATTCCAATTATTATTGTATTTTTTGGACCAGCACTCCTTTATACAAAATTTTGGAAAAAACTCACTCCAGATATAAAATTTCGAAATATAGTATCAATAGAATTAGTTCTAATATCTTTTTGTTTATTTCTTCTTACACTTCTTGTTGTAAATGTGAGTGGAAATAAGGGAAAATATAAAGGACAGTATGAATTTAATTTAGCGACAGAAACATTTGGACTTCTCACAAGTATGCGTCTAGACGGAAAATATGCATTGCTAGGTAATAGTGGTGCCAATAGCTTTGATTTAATGCAGGAGGATGGAGAAGAAGAGGAAACGACTCTTATGCAATCCGAGGCGGAACAAGCTTCCATTTTGGGAACTACAAACGCAGATAATATAAAGCAGGTATTAAAAAATGCAGTTATCATAGAAAAATCTGGAAATAAAAAGCTGATTACTTTAAATGAGGCTGGAGAAGGAATTTTTAATCCGACTTCTTCTATTACAGAGATAGAGCAGATTTTAGGAGAGGCTGGAGAGCCTGTTGTCTATGGAAAAAATAAGATGGACATTAATTTTAAAAAGCTTGCTAAGAAGGAAAAAAACAAAACTTATAAAGAATTAGATACTTATGTGGCATCCCTAAAGGCGAGTAAACAGAATAAATATACAGGACTTTTTAAAGGGAAAAACTTAATTCTTATCTGTGCAGAGGCGTTTTCAGACGCGGCAATTAATAAAAAACTAACTCCGACATTATACCGTTTGGCACATAATGGATTTTATTTTTCAGATTACTATCAGCCACAGTGGGGTGGTTCTACTTCTACGGGAGAGTTTTCTTTTGTGATGGGGCTTGCTCCTATGAATAGTGTGCAGACAATGTTAGATGCCAAAAGCAATAATAATTATTTTACGATGGGAAATCAGCTTCAAAGATTAGGATATTATAGCATTGCCTATCACGATGGAACATACACTTATTATGATCGAAATAAAACGCATAAAAATTTGGGATATGATAAATTTTTGGCCTACGGAAATGGACTAGAGGATATCACAGGGCTTTGGACAGGAGATGGTCCGCTGTTAGATAAGACGTTGGATACTTACATAGATAAACAGCCATTTAGTATATACTATATGACTGTATCGGGACATTTTCCATATAAGCATAGTGATGCAAAAGTGAAGAAGTATCAAAAAAAGGTTAAAAAGGTGCTGGGTGATTCTTATAAGCAGACGACATTGGATTATTACTGTTATCAGATGGAGCTTGAGGCTGGACTAAAGAAGATGGTGAAAAAGTTGGAGAAAGCTGGAATCGCAGACGATACAGTTATTTGTCTCACCGCTGACCATTATCCATATGGTCTATCCAAAAGCAGTACCTATGGCAATAGCGAAGATTATCTAAGTGATCTTTATGGATATAATCCAAAGACACCTTGGGAGCGTGACCGAAATACCTGCATAATTTGGTCTGGATGCCTGGAAAATGAAAATAAAGATATGGCCTGTGAAATTTCAGATCCTACATATAGTTTAGATATTGTCCCAACATTATCTAATCTTTTTGGAACAGAGTATGATTCAAGACTTTTAGTTGGAAGAGATGTATTTTCGGATACAGAGCCGCTTGTACTTTGGTCAGGTTATAGCTGGGTGACAAAAGAGGGAAAATATGATGCCTCCACAGGAAAGTACTATCCAAATGAGGGATATAAAAAAGACAAGAAATATATAGAGAAGATGAAACAGATTGTGGCCAATAAGCTGAAATTTTCAAAAGACGTGGTAAACTCCGATTATTATAGAGAACTTTTTGGAGAGGACCCTGACAATAAGAAAAAGAAAAAATAAAAAGGAGGAATATATCAAGGCGAGAATATCCTTGATATATTCCTTCTTTTTGCATTTAGATACTTTTTTTTTATAATTTAATACTTATTTGGCAGAAATCAACTTAGTCTTAGTTTGGGTATAATGATACGAATTAATTTTTAGAATGATCCGTTCAAATTATACGTTGACTTAAACAATGTATTTTTATAAAATATTCTTATAAAGGGTTACATATTTAAAGCATGAAAGTAGAGTGAAAAATAAGAATGATGTGATAAAGAAAGCTTATTTTGAGGTTCTACAGATTGCAGAAAGGAAGGGATATAGTATGGCAAAAATTTTAATGGTTGGAAGTATTATGATTGATTTAATTCTTCAGATGCCTCGTGTGCCGCGTCCAAGCGAGAGTGTTCTTGGAACAAAATATTCTAATGCTGGCGGTGGCAAAGGAAGTAATTCTGCGGTGGCAGCAGCTAAGGTCGGCGGCGATGTTTCTGTTTGTGGAACACTCGGGCAGGATGCAAACGGTGAGGCACTTCTTGGAATGTTAAAAAATGTGAATATCGATACAAGCAATATTACATTAAAAGAAGGTTCTAATACAGGTATGGCAGTTATTATGCTTGAGGAAGACGGAATGAACCGCATCGCAATTTATACTGGTGCAAACAATGAGACGACCCCTGAGCAGGTTGAGAAAGCCTTTGAGGATGGCGAGTACGATGCGCTCATGATGCAGCTTGAGATTCCGTTGGAGTCCAATATTCGCGCATTTGAGCTTGCTAAGGCAAGAGGCATGATTACTTGTCTTGATGCAGGACCAGCACAGGATTGTCCAATCGAGAAATTTGATGGAATTACAATTCTCTCTCCGAATGAGACTGAGACAGATGCGCTTGTTGGAATTCTTCCAGTGGATGATGATACTTGTCTTGCAGCAAGTAAGATTTTGAAAGAGCGTTCTAACTGTAAATACGTAGTTCTCAAGATGGGAGATAAGGGTTCCTATATATACGGTGAGGGGATTTCAAAAATGGTTCCTACATTTAAGGTAGATGCAGTAGACCCAACGGCGGCGGGAGACTGTTTTACAGGTGTTCTTGTGAAGAAGTTTGTCGAGACAGGGGATATCGTGGCGTCTGCGAGATACGCAAGCGCAGCGGCAGCTATTTCTGTTCAACAGCTGGGAGCGCAGCCATCTCTGCCTACAAAAGAGGCGGTTGAGGCATTTATGGCAGAGCGTGCATAGCGAATCAAATTAATGATAAAAATTTATAAAACCCCTTGACAGGACTAGCTATAAAATGTTACCGTAAAGGAGCAATAAAAACTCGTGAGGGAGTAGTTAGCATTAGAATATGTGGCAAGTCAACATCCTGACCAGACGGTCTGGCTTGTCTTAAATAACGAGACTCATGTATAACTGATACAGTTTTTCACTATATGGTTATGCATAAGTCTCTATTTTTTCGATTATGTTTTGGCTATGTATGGTGGAAGCTGTACATAGTTTTTTTATGTTATAGAGAATGCAAAACAATTTTCTATAGCGTGAAACCACTCTGCGAGAATATAGGTTTCTTTAGAAAATTCCAAAACAAAGTTTGAAAAAGGAGGGCAAAAGATGAATGCATTCATGGAATCTCCCAAACAGATACTAGAACGGTTTGGCGTAGATATGGAACAAGGACTTTCTGTGAATCAGGTGGAAGAGAGCAGAAAAAAATATGGAGAAAATGCTTTTACGAAAGCAGAAACTAAGTCGCTTCCGAGGAGAATTTGGGAGGCAGCTACAGAACCACTTATCATCATGCTTTTAGTGGCGGCATTTATTACACTTGGAGTTAATATTATCCGTTATTTTCGTGGCGGAGAGGCTGATTTTTTAGAGTGTGTGGGAATTTTCGTGGCGATTTCTCTGTCGGTTATTATTACAGTAATTATGGAGGGACGAAGCGAGAAAGCTTTTGAGGCTCTAAATAAGATTGGTGAGGATACTCCAGTAAAAGTAATTAGAAACAAAGAAGTCTGTCTTATTCCACAAAGAGAAGTCGTAGTTGGTGATATTCTCTGCGTGGAGACTGGAGATAAACTTCCAGCAGATGGCAGACTATTAGAGAGCAATGAATTGATGGCAGATGAATCTGCTTTGACTGGAGAGAGTATGCCTGTGCATAAGGAGGCGGAACTTATTTTTGATAACCCAAAGCTTCCAGTTGCAGAACGAAAAAATATTCTCTACTCTGGTTGCTTTATCACAGGTGGAAACGGAAAAATCATAGTTACAGGTGTCGGTGACCATACAGAGTTTGGTAAGATTGCGAGAGAGCTTGCGGCGACTGATAATAGTACAACGCCGCTTCAAGAAAAGATGGCGGCACTTGGAAAACGTATTTCATTTATGGGAGCGCTGGCAGCGGCAATTGTTTTTACAATCCAGCTAATTCTTTTTTTAATAAATGGTACAGCGAATCTTGATACGATATC
>Ga0129308_1001933_pt1 | contig 19344 bp, 16 predicted proteins | sample L827metagenome_FD_94440 | JGI IMG/M metagenome (GOLD analysis project Ga0129308, IMG submission 94440) | Ring-tailed lemur group fecal microbial communities from Wisconsin, USA - L827 metagenome | ecosystem: Host-associated > Mammals > Digestive system > Large intestine > Fecal | place: USA... | reverse complement strand
TTTTTTATGAGGGCGATCTCACCGACGCGGTCTACAAAGCGATGGAAAAAATGCGCGGCGCCTATGCTATTGGCGTTATCTGCGCTCACGAGCCGGACAAAATGGTGGCGGTCCGCAAAGACAGTCCGCTGGTCGTCGGTCTTGGCGACGGCTGCAATTTTATTGCGTCCGATATCCCCGCTCTTCTGAAACACGTCCGTCAGATCTACCTCATCGAAAACAACGAGACGGTCGTTCTCACGAAAAATGACGTGAAGCTGTACAATGCAGCGCGTCAGGAAGTGAAGCGTGAAGTCTTCAATGTCACCTGGGACGCTGACGCGGCGGAAAAAGAAGGTTATGATCACTTTATGATCAAAGAGATCCACGAACAGCCCAAAGGCATTCGCGAGACACTGACCCAGCGTCTGGACGACGAACGCAATATAAAGCTGGACGGCATCTCCATGACCAGAGAGGAGATCGAGCAGTTCAACAAAGTCTACATCGTGGCCTGCGGCACTGCTTATCACGCGGGTCTCGTGGGAAAGTACATCATAGAAAAGCTGGCGCACATTCCTGTTGAGGTGGATATCGCCTCAGAATTCCGTTATCGGGATCCTTTTGTGGACGGCAAGACCCTCTTTATCGCCATCAGCCAATCGGGAGAAACGCTGGATACCCTGGCCGCACTGCGCGAGGCCAAGCGCAAAGGCGCCCGCATCCTCTCCGTAGTGAACGTGGTGGGAAGCTCCGTGGCGCGGGAATCCGACGATGTGTTTTACACCTGGGCCGGTCCGGAGATCGCCGTGGCCTCCACGAAAGCCTATACCACGCAGCTGGCCTGCATGTATCTCCTCGCCCTCTATATGGGAAAGGAAAAGGGCGTTCTGGACGATCTCTCCTATCACCGTATCCTCGACGAACTTCTGGCTGTGCCCGATAAGCTGCAGACCATTCTTGACAACGAGAAAAGCATACTGGAGATGGCAAAAACGCTCTACAGGCGGGAACAGGTCTTCTTCATCGGCAGGGGACTGGACAGCAGCGTCTCCTATGAAGGTTCTCTGAAGCTGAAAGAGATCTCCTATATCAACTCCTTCGCCATCGCCGCAGGCGAACTGAAGCATGGCACGATCGCGCTCATCGAACAGGATACTCTGGTGATCGCCCTTGCCACTCAGAATTTTCTCTTTGAAAAGATGCTCTCCAACATTCAGGAGGTCAAAGCGCGAGGCGCATACGTGGTGGGCCTTGCCAAGAAGAACAACACCGAGATCGAAAAACAGGCCAGCCAGGTGATCTACATCCCTGAGTGCGCCGATGAGATCACCCCGCTTCTCTCCATCGTCCCTCTGCAGATCCTGGCTTACTACATCGCCAAGCTGAGAGGCTGCGATATCGACAAGCCGAAAAACCTGGCAAAGAGCGTAACGGTGGAATAACGAAAACGGCAGGAACGCCTCACATAGTCCGATCAACTCAAAGGAGCGGGAGACCGCTCCTTTCAAACTTAAGACAAATCAGGCATAGACAAACAGAACATAAGGAGGAGATCATGGGCGTCAATCAATTTGTCATGGCTTACCGGGCGGATCACGAAAAGATCAGAGCACTGCTTCCCGGCGATTTTGAATCTCTGAGGCCCGTCCTGAGAATCAACGTGGAGATCATTTCAGTCGGACCGGCGGAAAGCCGCGGGCGCATTGAATTCAATACCCCTGTAGCCGCCAGGGGAAAGCGGGGCTGGCTGAATCTTAAAACGTGGGAAACTCCCGGGACAAAGATCACTTATCAAATTCTGGATCAGCATGTGGGAGAAAAGACCCCAGGCAGCGAGACTGCGGTAAAGGGACACACCACGGCTTTTCAAACAGACTTCCTTGAAATCGAATATACGGGAGTGGGCCTTGCAGGCGGGTGTCCCGCCGAAAATGATAACGACGGCTGTTTCTATTCAGACGGCGGCGAATATGTCTTTGTGGCGTCAGAACCGATCAATGCATGTAAGGAATACTGCGACTGCCGCTTTACATGGACCGATCCGTTCATGGAGGCGATGAAAATCGAAAGGGAAGAAATCCTGGGAGCGTATAAGGTAGAGTTTTGATCTCCTTACCGTCTTCCTGTTGCGTTTCTGTGGGAAATTTTCCCAAGCAGCAACATAAACTAATAACCGATCCCAGCCGCCGTTGCCATGATCGCAAAATAGTCCTGCAGGAAAGCTGTCAGCGGTTCGGAAAAATCATTGGACCGGCATGGATACGATCATAGCAATGTCGACGGCCAGTTTTAGTTCTCTTATCATGATGCCTGATCACCGGCAATATTAAAATGCCTCCTTGTGGGAGTGGATCGTATTGTGTCTGCCGATACCTTTTTCATAAAGAAAACGGCCAGCGCCGCGACCAGCACTTCCGTGATGATAAAGGCAAACCAGACGGTTTCGACTGTACCGATCCGCGCCAGGCTCATGGCGCTTACAAGCATCAAAATAGGTGATCAGCGTTTTTTTGCTGTTTCCCAGCGCCTGAAAAAATGCACCGAGAATCAGCGTCAGTCCAGAGAACGGGAATACAAAGGCTTTTCTGAACTTTGAATGTACATGATTTACAAAACTTTCGGTTAAGTAGTTTCAATAATTGTGTTAATAAATTACCTGATTCATTTTCTTTATCCTTGCTTTCTTGTTTTTTTATATAAAAAACAAGACTGAATTTTTATGTTCAATCGTGTTCTTTATCACTGCCTCAATATTTCAAATTATTTCGCTATTATGCAAATCCATATACATTCATATCTCTATCCTAGATATCAAACATTATTTACCACCAAAGCATTTTCCGATAACTCATTAATACAGATTCCCCATCTATACTCATTATTTTGATAATGGTAAATTATTGTTATTGGATCATGCTGATTACTAAAAGCCTGACCTAAAAAAAATGTAAATGCGACTGACGAAGATATAATTAAATGAATTTTTTTAATTTGATACTTTTTTACACATTCCCTGATACTTATCATAATAGTAGTTCGATAGTTTTCTGCCACACTATAGCTAGTTATATTGTCAAACGAAAGAGTGTTTGCTCTAAACATCAATATATGTTTATTATCCGGCTGTAATGATTGCAAGTCTTCCTTCTTTATTTCTAACGATGTTGAAACAGCAACTATAATCTCCCGCGAACCAACTGTCTTATTAAACTCATTGGGTTGAATTGCCGCATAAGCCCCTTCATTCGACCACTCTTGAAATAATGATTCATTTGAACGTAACTTATGTAGAAATTTTAAATTACTTTGATCTCCCATTTTGAAGCCTAGTCTAAAAACGAGTGGTGTATGAGCTATTCCATAATAGCATATATTAATTCCTTTCATTTTCAAATCGCTTATGATCTTATCCTGATAATCTATTGCTCTTATAATGCCATCATCTGTATTGTTTTTCATCAATTCACATTCATCAATTTTTATTGTATTAACATAATACTTTCTTAGAAATTCCGATTCAACATCCGCGATATCGGGAGCAAAAGATGTATGTTCTAGCAATAATAATCTCGGACGATATAGCCACAGAATAAGCCATAAAAATGTTGCTCCAATAAAAACACGCGTGTATTTTTCTGCAATAATTTCCAATGAAGGAATAATTGTCAAAATGGAATTATAGGTACTCGAAATATTAAAAAATTCTATTTTTTCTAATAATGATGATAATCCCAGGCCAATAGCATCAATGAGAACAAACACAAGAAACAACCATTTATATACTTTTTTAGGTATTTTTAATAAAATATACTTTATTTTATTCATTTTCTCAATTTATATCCTTTTCTGACATTTTCACAATCCGTCCGTTTTCTATTGTCCAAAGGCCAATATTCTTTGTTCCTATAATGATAAAAAATATCCAGTCAGAATTCTTTTCTCTTTTTATAATTTCATTCCAATTTTTTTTATCCACTGACGAAGGATTTGGCGTATCTTCTTTGTGAGTATGCCATTCCCCTAAATAGGTCTTTGTATACTGAGATTCTCTCCATAAAGAGTCCATAATTAATTGATGTTTTTTCTCTGAGCGATGAAAAGAAAATGTTCTGCAAATGTCACCCTCTTGTGGAGTTGTGATATCTGTTATTACAATTTGTTTTTTATCTGGCTTCAATATTCCTGCCATAATCCCACCATGCTCCACTTTATAATCATAACAATTTATATACTCCGAAAACTGTTTTTCTACCAGCTCACTAATTATTACGGAAATTTTTTCCTTATAATCATACCTCATATAAATTCCCTTTTCGCCCTTTGCAGACCTTACAATTTCTATTCGCAAATGATTCTTCCTGTATAAACCCCTTCTCTTTATTACAAATGTAGCGTTGTGATATTTTAAATCCCTGCTCTTGTATACTATCCGAATTTCCTATCCATGAATATAAGCCATTTTTGATCTGCTTCATATTCAATATATCCACTATTTTTCTTGTAGCAAGAATAGCAGTCTGTTGTGAATCCAAACAGCTATACGGTACAAATGCACTACTGCACCCCGATACATTTTTCTTAAAATATTGATTTGGCTCAACAAAACTACCACGAAAAGCAACGAGTTCTTCACTGATTATGTCTGTGTAAAGGCATCGCAAACATGATGTTTCATCTAAATTAACTATAATAACATGACCGCCTATACCATATGGTTCGTTAAAACAACAAATAAAAGGAACTTTTATTCTCTTTTCCACAAGCAAACGATTTATCTCTAAATTTATTGTAGGTTCCCCTAATGCAGATATAATAATATCATAATTTTTAAATCTTTCATATCTTTCTATAAAAGCTTCAGCGCTACGATTAACAAAATTCAGCGAATCGATATCTACATATGGATATTGGTTTTCCAGCCTCTCTTTAAGTAAATCTGATTTATATTGACTTTTTCCTGGTTTTAGCGAATCAAATCCCAAAAAGTGACGGTGTACATTATCCGGCATAAAAATATCATTATCCAAAATATCAATATTAGTGATGCCAGCTTGACAAAGATTACTAGCAATATATCCACCTACTGAACCGCCCCCCATAAGCAATACATTTTTTTCTTTTAAAGAATTAAATGCACCTCCACGCATTACTAAATACTGATAATCAATGCGTCTCACAAAAACATTTTCCACTATACAATTGTATGAATTTTCTATTTTAAGATATCTATGGTTTTTAAATTGCACGCGAAAACCGAATAATATTTTTCCTTGAGTTCCTTTATATATTAATAAAATAAACCGTATAGCACTTTTAACTCGTAAATCTAAAAATTTTTGAAATTGACGTTTTACAGAAGATGATGTATTATTCATAATATATTTTCGAACCGTATTCCATTTAAAACTTTTAGAAAACGGTATTATAGCGCTTCCATCTCTGATGCGTATGAATATGCACTTACGCTCAAAAACACTTTCATCTTCCTTCAAACCATATGTATTGACTAACATTGCCTTTGCATCTTCCGATGTCTCGGATATCATACTCATTCGATTCATGCAAACCATTGGGCACTCTTTGTAGCTTATATTATCAATATCAACGCTTGAATATGCTTCCCTTTTCATTACGGTCATCCAATATGATTCAAATTCTCTACTTACCTCTTCATTATATTCTTTGCTTCCCGGTGTAATATTAAGAATTTTGATTGCCTGAACATAACAATCAAATACAATTTGATCTGGCATATCTTGATTTACCAATATAGAGCTCGTATCAAACAAGCAAATTTTTCCATTTATTCCAACGTGAGCTCTAAATTTTTCCGTATTATCAACAAAAAAATCTGGCAACACTAAAGGGAAGTGTTCTTTGAATAATATTTGCATTAAAATACTTTCATTACCATCTAATTTTACACTTCCCTCGTACTCAAGAAAATACTCGTCCTTACAGCTTGGATTTTCTTGGAAATCCACTTGAAATGCACAATTTAATTTTTCAATTATATCTCGTATTTCTTTCTTATTCATATATAAATTTATGCTGATTCTGATGTTCCAACGGTGCTTCTATCAACGGTTACTGGAAAGTCACTACCAAATATATCAACCAGTAATGAGCATGCTTCCGCGCGTTTACTTTTATTTGACACTTCATCAAGCTTGCTTGACATGGAATCTATCTTTTGATAAAAACTTTCCATTTGATTTGCTGTCATTTTTTCAAACAATTCATTATACGGTTCTACTGGAAGATGTACAGAAATTGTGTGATAAAAAACAGCATCTTCGTTATTCCATACCAATGAAAACTTATTTTTAATGCTTTTCACCAAATTGCGTAAGGCCTCAAAATCATTATAAGTTTCCTTTCCTGTTACCCAATCAGTTTCTTTGTTAACACAAAAAAGGTCATATACCAATACTGTTAAGCTAATACCTGTAGGTGCTGCATTTCCACTCGAATCAAAATTATGAGTTTTCCATTTTTTCAAGTATCTTATTACTCTTCGAAATTGGGCCGCTTCTTTATCATTGTATTTATTTTTTATCACATTAATCAAACCCTGTGAATCACTAGGCTCCCATTTTTTATTTTCCTCAGTTGAATACTCTTTTCCTTTGGCAATATACATTTTCCCATCTGAATTTTGAGCTGCATAAATTGCAAAATCCACATGGTATAATGCTTCTCCTACATTCTGATATGTAACAGTTACACAAGATCTTCTTATTTTTACGCTCTTAGTGTGACCATTCAAAGCATCTCTAACCCATTTTTTAGGTTCTATCGGATCTTCAAAATCATCTTTAGAGATGTCGAACTTAATGCCTACATCCATATCGTAATCTTCATCTTCTGGTAAAATACCTGTTCCCATAGCATAACTTCCTTGATTAAAAGTAGTATAAGTTGCTGCTTCTTCTGCTATATTTTCCTTTAATTTTTTAAGAAGAATTTCTCGCTTTTCACGTAATGTCTCGTTTTCATCATCTAATTTTATTGTTTCATGAAAATTTAAAAATTCTTTTTGTAAATTTAACATATTTCGACCTTTTGCCTTTCTGAAATTTTTTCTTTTATTTCTTTTACCAGACGCTGTACCATACAAGCCGGCCACATCTCCGATGGCTTGTCCTTCCCAGCATCCACGCACTTCTTGCAGCATCGTTCCGCTATCTGAATTGCCTTTTCTTCATTCCCAGACTGTACCAGCTTACGGTAAATATCCTTATCCTTCTTAAGATATTTCCGCCCTGTAACCTTCTCAAACTTATCCGCAAACCGGTCACAGAGTGTATAGGACTCACGTATCGCCGGCATTCTACCAAAATAGGCATACATCCAAATCTCAAAACAGGGATTGGACCAGCCAGCGCCGACACCCCGTTTTTCTGCTGCCTGAATAATATCATCAAAATCCTTTACCTGATCCCTATCAAAGACAATCCATGGAATACGGTACTGCGGCTCCTTATTTGCCAGTTCCAGCGCCCGTTCCACCAGTTCTACCGTCTTGGCCTTTTCCACTTTAATCACCAAACGATCTTTCAGTTCAGTCGGAATACTATCCCGCAAACCCTCAAAATAATTTTTCTCCGTCTCCTCCGTATCTGTCACAATCAGGTAATATCCCAACTCCGGTACTCTTGTCCTCACACGAAGGCTCCGGTCTCTTCTTTTTCCGGCCCTGCCATCACTGGGTTTTCCTCCGCTTTTATTCGCCATCCGCAGTCCCCCCTGTAAGCATCTTCATCGGTTTCAATGCCGGAATGGCGCCATAATTTCCTGTCAGGTAGTTCTTTGCCAAAGCCTCGTCTCTGCGCACTTTGTTACCGTCCTCGTCTTTAAACTCAGCCAGAGAATACAGTTCTGATATTCCATCCTTGTTTTTATTGACCATCCATATCTCATCCCTGCGCAACAGTTCATTGGAAAACTGCCAGATATCATGGGTAGTAAAAATAAGCTGGGCATTTTGCGTATTAATTTCTGTCGATAAAAAGGTCAGTATGATATTCCGGACCAGCAACGGATGCAGCCTGGCATTCAGTTCGTCTATAAACAATGTTCCCCCATTATCCAGCACATCTTTCAACGATGGATAAAGCGCAAACATTTTCAGTGTACCGCTGGACTCCTGCTTCAACGGAATGGGGGCTATCTCCTGACTTCCCACTTTTTTATGGATGGCATCAATCCTAAAGCTTTTGCTCGTATCCTTATCGTCTTCCGGCGGCAGCTCCTCTACTTCAAAATCCTGTATTGACTCATCAAAGGAAGCAAAATATTTTACTACATTCTCCTGCACTTCTATCCTATCTGTAAAACCGTCCGGAAGGACTCTGGAGCGGAAGAAGTTCTCTGCCGGATCGCCAAAATCAATGATATCATTATTCAGAAACCAGTCTCTTACCTTCTTAAGTTTCGCAACCCGCAGCTTTGCCCCCAGAGAAACGATAAGCGCTTCTTTATTCAGGGACGCCTTAATATTCTCCACATGGCTCTTGGAGAATCCGTTCATTTCCAATTCTTCACCCTTTTTGCGATAAAACACGGTCCTGTAATTGTTTCTTGCTGTCTTGGCTTTGGAATACAACCACTCCTCCACTACCTCATCTACTTTTAGAGAAAATCCATATTGGTATATCTTTCCGGTATTTTCTGAATTGTCAACATAGAAAACCTCAAATGTAGTCTCTTCATTACGGCTGTTATCATCAAACAGAAACGGAGTAACTTTCAGATAGTCCACCTCCTTTTTCCGGCGGCCCTCTTCCTCATCTCCAAATTTAAAAGACTCCGCCACATAGTAGCTCATATAGTCAAATGCATCATACACATTTGATTTACCACTTGCATTAGCGCCGTATATTGCCGCTACCTTCAGCAGCTTATCGTTTGCAATGTCTACAACATGATCCTCATGTTCTGTTATTTTAGTCGCTGACAAGTCCAACGACACCTCATCACGAAATGATTTGAAATTTTTAAAGTTAAATTGTATCAGCATAATTATCTCCTCATTCTGGCCGTCTATATCTTTCTAATATAGAATATGCCATATTAAACAAAAAATCAACATCTAATTTTAATAACTATCAAAATTAGATGTTGATTTTCATTCAAATCTCCTTTTTTTCTTATTTCTCATTAGAAGAAAAAGCTTCTCACGCAACAACTTACACTCCCATTCCAATTCCTCCACCTGTGTACGAAGTTCCCGTATCTTTCTGTCCTTATCGGCTACCACAACTACCGATTTCTTTTTATTTGCACTCATCTTTATTCCAGAATATCTATAATTTTCAAGCAGCTCCCTGATATACCCTTTAGAAAGTACAGATCGAGAAAGTCCTGTAACCTCCATCAGCGCCGTAATCGTCACTTTTCTTCCCTCCGCCTTTAGATCCTCCATAGCTCTCAAGACCTTATTGATCGACTGCTGACGTAGACGTTCCTGTTTCTCAGTTAATTTCTTAGGCATTCCTTTATTCTTTGCCATCCCATCCCTCTATTTTAAATTTTTTCACTATAGTTTTAAATCCTACAGCTATTGACTCAAAATTATCTGCCAACCTGCCTGATATTCCTAAACTTCCACGCTTTCGATTGCCATTCAGTCGCCTGCTCTTTGAAACATGTCAATTGTTCCATTTCCGGCACAAAATCCTTGCAGTAGATATATCCCAAATTCGCTCCTGCCATGCGTGACATCGGCACATACTCCGCCCTGCACCCTGTGAGCGCGAATATTTTTTATCAGTCTTGACTCGGTAACGGAATCCATGTATAGAATCCTTCCGCCAAACAACACATATGGATTTTCAGCCTCTGTCTGATACTTCATTGGCTCTACTATCGTCTCGGGAAACAGATTCAAAGTGCATACGAAGCATAAAGCATTGCCGTGTCATGGTGCACCCTCATCTCCGCAATTTGCAGCAGCGTAAATCCTGCCCTGAGCCGGTCTGTAACCCCGTTATGACGGAACTGATGTGAAGTCACCACATACTCCGCTCCATTTTCATCCTGGACATCATATCTCCTGCATATTTCTTTTAGCTGGCAGAAGCGTCCATGACACCACACTACAAGGCCAGGCGTCTGGCCGAATCCTCCGAAAACACGGTGCGGATCGGCACCTCCCTGCTATACAAATGCAGGCTTCTTCCTGATATATGGGTAAAGACAAATGAGCAATGCCCGGAACTGAAAATCGAGATTCTCTCCATGGCAGAAAGTCAAAGCCGCGGCACATCCTTTTCCATGCTCGGCGTCCATTACGATTTATGGGAGGGAATTTACTGCAACGGCGGCTGGGACGGCCTGTGTCAATTTTTAGAGCTGATGCGGACGCCGATCTGCTGCGCGGTAGCCAAAACCCATCGCCTCGCCGGAGCAAAAAGTCTGACCATGCAGGATCTGAACGGCGAGTATCTCGTCATGCCGATCCCAAATGTCTCTGCCGAAATAGACGGATTCCGAGCCGAAGTCACCTCAAAATTCCCCACTGTGCAGGTCGTTGATTCCAGCTACTATGGAGTGGATACCTTCACCTTGTGCGAGCTGAACCCTTATGTGCTGATCACCCAGCCCGTCTATGCCGACATCCACACAAACCTTGTGACGATTCCGCTGGAAACAAGCTATACCATGCCCTACGGCCTGATCTACGCCAACGAGCCGACCGCCGCGACGAAAAAATTCATCGCGGCAGTAAAAGCCCTGTATGAAACCAGATGAGGGCATGCAAAAAGGCTGCGCCATCAACGTTAACGTTGACGCGCAGCCTTTTCTATAGACGGCCTTTATCCCAGATTCTTCGTGATCAGCGCCGCCAGATCCTCCGCCAGCTTCGTGATCGAGCCGGTGTCTTTTCCTTCCAGCATAACGCGGACCAGCGGCTCCGTTCCAGATGGGCGGATGAGCACGCGGCCCTCTCCTTCCATGACCTTCTCCAGTCTTTCGATCTCTTCTTTGATCTGGGGATGATTCATATATTTTTTCTTATTTTCATTTTTTATGGACGCGTTGACCAGGACCTGGGGATAGATGGTCACTTCCGAGGCCAGCTCAGAGGGCATCTTGCCGGAGAGCTTCACCGCTTTCAGCAGCTGCAACGCAGAGAGAATACCGTCCCCTGTGGTCGTGTGATTCAGGAAAATGATATGGCCGGACTGTTCGCCGCCGATCACGCAGCCGGTCTTCAGCATGCTTTCCAGCACATACCGGTCGCCCACCTGGGTGACCTCCACTTTGCAGCCCAGCGACTCCACCGCTTTGTGGAAGCCCAGATTGCTCATGACGGTGGCCGTTACCAGGTTGCCGGTCAGCTGACCGCTCTCCTTCAGCATTTTCATACAGATGTAGATCGTGCGGTCCCCATCGATGACCTCACCGTTTTCATCCACGCCGATCAGCCGGTCCGCGTCGCCGTCAAAGGCCAGACCGATGTGCGCCTTATTGGCCCTCACCGCGGCCTGCAGCTTTTCCGGGTGAGTGGAGCCGCACTGGTCGTTGATATTGATCCCGTTGGGCTCGTTGCCCATGGCGATCACCTGCGCTCCCAGCTCCCGGAATACCTTTTCCGCCACCTTGTAGGACGCGCCGTTGGCGCAGTCGATGGCGATCTTCATGCCCGCCAGATTGATATCGATGGTCTGTTTCAGAAATTCCGCGTAAAGCGTAAGGGCGTTTTCCTCCGCTTCCAGGCAACGGCCCAGCCGGTCGCCGGTAATGTGGCTGTTTACATCGATATTTCTCAGAATGATATCCTCGATCTCATCCTCAATATCGTCGTCCAGCTTAAAGCCCTCCCCGTTAAAAAACTTGATGCCGTTATATTCAAATGGGTTGTGGGACGCGGAGATGACGATGCCGGCGTCCGCGTGGTAGTAGCGCACCAGATAGGCCACCGCCGGCGTCGGAAGCACCCCGATCTTGATGACATTTCCGCCCATGGCCAGGATCCCCGCGCTGATGGCGTCCTCCAGCATGTCGCCGGAAATTCTCGTGTCCTTTCCGATCAGCACCACGGGCCGTTCTACGTCCTTGCTGAGGACGTAAGCCCCCGCTTTTCCCAGATTAAAGGCCAATTCCGGCGTCAGCTCCGAGTTTGCCACCCCGCGCACGCCGTCTGTCCCGAAAAGTCTTCCCATCTCCTCATACCTCCAAATTGATATTATCGTTCACTGTCCGGAATCGATCCCACCGTACTGCCGAAAGAGCGGGCGAGGTTACTCCCCGCCCGCGCTCTCATTATTATCGCTTCCCGTTCCCGGGTCTTCATCCTGCGTGCCGCTGCCGCCGGTATTTCCATTGCCGCCGCTGTTCTGCCCCGGATCTGTGACGATAGCGGACTTCTCCACCACCACGTTCACGGATGCAGGCTGCACAGATACGGAATTCAGCCGTTTGTCATAACTGATGCTCACAGGCAGCGACGCCGTGGAGATATCCACGCCCTCCGCGTGCAGTGTGGGAACCAGATCCGACTTCGTAAGAGTATCCATTATGCTCTGCGGACCGCTGACCAGGACCCGGATCGTGGGCGTCTCTATGGAAAGCGTATACTCTGAGCTGAGCGACTCGATGATGATCTCATTGCTGGAATAGGTGAACTCTTTCCGCATGATATCCCGCAGATTGAAGGTCGCAGACAGATCCGCCGAGCTCCGGGCAACCTCCACTCCTTCCGGCAGGATGGGCTCCAGCATCACCGCTGTATTGTCTGTGATCCCCGAAATATCCACCGGCTTCGCTTCAATGGAGCTGATGTCCTTCAGCACGGACTTCGCGCCTTTTATGGTGATCTTCTCCGGTATCTGTCTGGACGCCAGCTCCATGCCGTTTCCTGGCTGACCGGAGACCTTTACCTCAAGATCCACTTCCTTTGTGCGGAACAGCTTCGCCGTCACATCCACTTCGTCGATCGAGAGCGACACATTTTCCACGGGCATGCCCTCGCTGTCCACAGCGGTGGCTCCCAGCTGGACTGTAGTCCCCTTTTCTGAAAGCTGGGACGCGTCCAGCGTCACCTGTACGGAAGATACGGAATTCACCCTGGATTTGGCCCCAGAGACCTCGATCTCCTGAGGCGCTACTTCCACGGCGCCTTCCTCCGTTCCCGCCTCCAAATTCATGACATTCACTACCACCGGCTTATTTCTGGCGATCAACTGTTCGATGGTGACCTGCACCTGCGGCGTTTTGATCTCCTCCACCGATACTTTATCAGGCACGGTCACGTTGACCTGGACGAGGTTTCGGCCCTGCCCGTAGCCCACCACGTTGATCGACGCGGAAATGTCCTCCGCCGTGAGTTTTTTCAGATCGCTTCGCTGGCCTTCCAGCACTACGGAGGTGGTCAGCTCCGATGTCTCCGCTATGGCCAGATCCGACGCCCGCAGCACCGCCTCGTTTTCGATCTGGATGGGTATATCCTCGAACACCTGTGTCATGAGCGGTTTTTCCACCGCCATGACATACGCCCAAAGCAGGGCGGCGATGATCAGAGCGAGAATTTTATTTGTCGTGCTGCTTTTCATTCCGCTCCTCCCTCCTCAGCCAGCCTATGAAATCCATGGGCTTTTTCTTCTCCGTGTCTGACTGACTCAGATACAGGTTCAGCAGGGTCTTTTCCACCGTCTTCAGATCCAGGAAGCGGGAAAGCTTTCCGTCGATGGCGATGGAGATAATGCCGGTCTCCTCGGAGACGATCAGCGAGACGGCGTCGGAGTTTTCCGTGATGCCGATACCCGCCCGATGCCGGGTCCCCAGTTCCTTGCTCAAATTCTTATTCTGTGTCAGCGGAAGCACGCAGCCCGCGGCAAAGATCTTCTCGCCGCGGATGATGGCCGCCCCGTCGTGCAGCGGCGCTCCCTCGTAAAAAATATTTCCCAGAAGCTCCGTGGATATCTCCGCGTTCAGTTCTGTTCCTGTCTCTGCGATATCGTTCAGCGTCGTCTCCCGCTCGATGATGATCAGCGCCCCGGTCCTTGTGGATGAAAAGTAATCCACGGTCTTGACCAGAATGGACGTGACCTCTTTGACCTTTTCCTTGTTCATCTGCGCGAACTGTTTTGTGATCAGCTTGCTGCGCCCGATGTACTCCAGTCCGCGGCGCAGTTCCGGCTGAAACACCACCACGATGGCCACCAGACCCACCTGCATGGCATTATCCAGGATCCAGTTCAGCGTATAAAAGTTCATGCCCTCAGCCAGGAATTTCGCCACGATGAGGATGATAAGGCCCTTAGCCAGCTGCTCCGCTCTGGTCTCCCGAATGAAGCCGATGATTTTATATACGACAAATGCGACGATCAACACATCGATGACGTCGGCAATACCAAACCCGCTCATTATATTTGCGAAAGGATCACTCACAGGCCTTTCACCCCACTTTACATAAGATTATACTATTTTAGTATAGTCAATCGCACAGGATTATTCAACTAAAAACTTTAGTAATTTCCTTATTTATACGCAAAAATTTCGTTCAATATTTTCGCACGGGACTTTATCTCTTTATTTTCTTTCAATCACCCGGAAAAAAAGAGCCGCCGGCAGAGATCTGCCGGCGGCTCAATGAATACGTTCTCAATATTTTGTATCCAGAAGACCGTAATTTCCATCGTTTCTCTTGTAAACGACGCTTACGCTGTCAGTTTCCATGTTGAGAAATACGAAAAAGTTGTGCTCCACCAGTTCCATCTGCATGATGGCCTCGTCCACGGACATGGGGATCAGCTCGAACTTCTTCGTTCTGACTACCTTGATCTCTTCCTCAGGTTCTTCATAATCCGGAATCTCAGCGAAAGCGAATACTTCCTCCTGCTTCGTTTCCTTATGCTTGCGCAGCAGCTTTGTCTTAAACTTGGACATCTGGGACGCCAGCTTATCCACTACCTTGTCCAGACAGGTGTACGGATCCGAGTTTCTCTCTTCCGCCCGGAAGATCGTGCCCACTGCGTTGAGCGTTGCCTCCAACCTGTATTGTTCCCCCTTTTCCGCCGTCAGAGTCACATTTGCTACGATGTCTCTTGAAAAATACTTGCCCAGCTTCTCAAACTTCTTCTCGATCGTGTCCTTTAGTCTGTCACTTGCATTGTAGTTCTTGCATGAAATTATGACTTTCATAACTTGTACCCCCTTACTGTTTCGGATAATATCTTATTCAACATTTAGTATGGCTTTCCTCTTTTTTTCAATGCCATATTGATGAAATATTTTTATTCACTGTTCATGCACCTTTTTCTACAGAAATCGCCGCAGCCATCAAAAGGAAAGTACGATTTTTCAGGATCTTCGGGCTTGTTTATCCTGTGGAAATATGGGTGTGAACTCTGTGGATAACTCTGTGCATAATTGAAAATACAAGCCTTCGCTTTGTGGATAGATCTCCTGAGCGCCCAAAATGAATAATTACCCATCCGTTCCCGCCCGCCTCCGCCAAATCCCACGTTTTTCAACGTTTCTTTGCTTCTTTTTATTTATTTCCCGCAGGGCGTTTCTATTTCCCGGCCCCCCTCAAAGGCTGGATCTGCCGGTTTTTCGGGTTGTGGATAACTTGTGGATATCTTTTTTGCACCGGCCCGCTCCCGCCGTCAGGCGTCTGCAGATCTGCAGTTATCTCCACAATAAAAAAAAGTTTCCTCCGGAGCCTTATTCGCCCTGGGGCTCACTCTCACAAAGGAAACAAAATCTGCCCTCCGCCCGCTTTCACAAAAAAAAGACGGAAGGTGAAACGGTCCGGCTGACCTGGTCTTTGCCCCCACACTCGCCTTGACGGGGTATTTTACCCCAGGACTTACATCTAAGCTACGCCATGATCACTGCCGCCTTGCGGTCCAGTTTACGTGGGTCCCTTTGCCCGTAGCTGGCATGGACTTTCAACCACAGACCCGGACCGCTTCACCTTCCGCCCTTTCGGGCGTATCTCTATTTAATTTCCGCCGTCTCCCGCTCCCCCCGAGGCGAATACCAGCAGGTCTACCGCCGCCGCGCCCGCCGCCAGCAACGCCCGGGCACATTCGTCCGCCGTCGTTCCGGTGGTCACGATATCGTCTACCAGAAGGATCTGTTTCCCGGACAGAGAGGAACTGCCGCCGCCCCGCAGTCTTTCCCGCGTCTCGAAGGCGCCCCGCAGATTCATCCGCCGCTCTTCAGCGGAAAGCGCGCTCATGGCTCCTGTCTTCCGGCTCCTCACCAGCGCTCCGGAAAGACAGGGGACTCCCAGTCCCGCCGCGATCTCCCTCCCCAGAAGTTCCGCCTGATTGTACCCCCGCGCCCGCTCCTTGGGCAGGTACATGGGTACCGGCACCACCAGATCCGGCGTTAGATCCTGTCCCTCTATGCGTTCCAGCATCAGCCGGCCCAGCGCTCTGGCCAGCCCCGGCTGCCGGCCGTATTTGAATTTTTTCAGAACAGACCTGGTCCTGCTCTCGTAGCGGGCGCAGGAAAAGGCCCTGCGCAGCGATCGGAGATCCGCCGGGCGGCCGGACAGACCGGACAGACCGCCGCAGGCTTCGCCGGCGGCCAGCTCTTCTCTCATCCAGCATATCTCCCGCACGCATCTGCCGCACAGACTGTAGGGCATATCCGGATCGACGGCGTCCCCGCAGCAGGCGCAGTAGATCCCCGCCGGATACAAAAGCTCCAGCGCTCCGTCCAGAAGAGCTCCCAGCACCATTCGCCGGCCTGTAGTTACCATAGTTCTTCCCCGCCCCCGTCCTGTTCTGAAAATGACATCTGAACTGCCTGATCCCCCGGCTCTGGTCCGCCGGAAAAAAACTCCGGTCCGTCCGGCCAGGCTGCGCTGAGGGAGTCTGGATCCAGAAACGCGGAAAGACGCGGGCGCAGGCCGGAATACCGCTCCACGATCCGGTTGTTGTCGATCATGGCGCAGATCCTGTTTTCCTGTCCCACCAGCACCACGGCCTTCTTCGCCCGGGTCACCGCGGTGTACAGAAGATTCCTGGTAGCCAGCATGGGCGGGAACCAGCTGATGGGCATAATGACGATGGGGAATTCGCTTCCCTGGCTCTTGTGAACCGTCACCGCGTAGGCCAGTTCCAGCTCCTCCAGCTGAGAAAACTCGTAATGCACATATTTTCCGTCGTCAAAAAGCACGGTCATTTCCCCGTACTCCGGGTCCACCACCTCCACAAAGCCCACGTCGCCGTTGAACATGCCCCGGCCTTCGCTGAAATCGTCCAGACGCTTCCACTCCAGCTCGTAGTTATTGCGGATCTGCATGACTTTATCGCCCTCGCGGAAGATCCGGTCCCCAAATTTCTTCTCCCGTTTTTCCGGTCCCGGCGGATTCAGCACAGCCTGCAGTTCCCTGTTGAGACTGATGCTGCCCAGGATGCCCTTCCGCACCGGCGTCATCACCTGCATGTCCTTCACGGCGTCGCAGTCCGTGTAATAACCGGGCAGCCGCCTGACGCAAAGATCTTTGATAGCGGCCAGCATGTCTTTCTCAGAGGTCCTTCGCACCAGAAAGAAATCCTTGTCCTTCTGGTTCATGTCAGGATATTCGCCCCGGTTTATCTTGTGGGCGTTGACCACGATGAGACTCTCTCCGGCCTGGCGAAAGATCTCCGTCAGGCATACGGAGTGGATGATCTCGCTGTCCAGAATATCCCGCAGCACATTGCCGGCGCCCACGGACGGCAGCTGATCCGCATCCCCCACGATGATCAGCCGGGTCCCCGGCCGGACGGCGGCCAGCAGGCCGTTCATCAGCAAAATGTCGATCATGGACGCTTCGTCGATGATGATGACCTGATAATCCAGCGGGTCCTCGGCGTTTTTGCCGAAACGCATGGAGTCCTCGCCCTCTGAGTAATAATATTCCAGAAGCCGGTGAATGGTAGACGCCGGATATCCCGAAGTCTCCGTGATCCGCTTGGCCGCCCTGCCCGTAGGCGCGGCGATGGCTGTGGTCAGCCCGCTCTGGCTGAAGATATGGATGATCGTATTGATAATCGTGGTCTTTCCCGTTCCTGGACCGCCGGTGATGACAGACACCCCGTTCTGCAGACAGGAGATCACCGCATGCTTCTGATTCTCAGACAGAAAGATCCCGCTCTCGCGCTCTGTCGCCTCGATGAGTTTATCAACGTCCGTGCTGACGTAGGGCAGCGTGGCCTGATTCAGCTCGATGAGCTTCCCGCAGACATTCTGCTCGGCCTTCCAGTAGGGTTCCAGATAAACCACAGCCCGCCCTTCCAGATTTTCCACCCGGATCGACCCCTCAAAGGCCATCTCCACCGTAGTCTCGTAGACTTCCTCCGCTCCCACCTCCAGAAACTGACCCATCTGCTCGCAGAACTGCTTCTGCGGCACAAAGGTATGCCCTTCGTTGACGTAGGTCCAGAGTCCGTACAGCACGCCGCTTTTCATCCGAAATTCTGAATCCTTCGAGACTCCCATGCGCTCCGCGATCTTGTCGGCCTTTCGAAACCCGATGCCGAACACGTCGTCCACCAGCTGATAGGGGTTTTCCTCCACCGCCGCGATGGTGTCCGGCCCGTAGACCTTGTACAGCTTCATGGCGTAATTGGCGGATATCCCGTACTGCTGCAGGTACAGCGTGATCTGCGCAAACTCACGATGGGACTGAAAGGCCTCCGCCACTGCTCCGGCCTTCGCTTCGCCGATCCCGGATACCTCCGTCAGACGTCCGGGCTCTTCCTCGATGATCCGGAAGGTATCGGGGCCGAAATGCTTCACAATAGCCGCCGCCGTCTTTTTTCCAATGCCTTTCAAAAGGCCCGAAGACAGAAAACTCTCGATCCCCTGATCCGTGGTGGGCATCTGCTCTTCATAGGCGGAAAAAGCAAACTGCTCTCCGTAAGTGGGATGGGTCTTCCATGCGCCGCGAAACAGAAAGGTCCTGTCCTTCTCCGCGCCGGGAAGATATCCCACCGCCGTGAACTGTTCCTCCTCTGTCTCCACGACGGCTATGGTGTAGGCGTTTTCCTTATTATAATAAATGATCTCTGTGATCGTACCTGTTTTCTCTTCCATACCCTTCGCCTTTGAAAAGCCGGCCGTAAACATCACCGAAAGAAATGCACGTCGCGCAGATATTTCGAAAAGGGATTGGCTGCGGCTCGCTTCGCGGCGGACAGCAGATCTTTCCTGGTGTTTAAGCGGGGCTTGTAATGTACCATATAGAGCAGCTTTTCCAAAATATAATCCGCCTTTTTCTCCGGAATGCCCGCGACCAGGAGATCGTCCCTGTCCACGGCCAGATCCTCCGGCCAGACCGCCATTTTGTACTCGGCGAATTCTTTTAACATATAATATCGGGACATGATGGCGGTCTGGCCGGAGGATCTG
>Ga0129308_1001932_pt1 | contig 19355 bp, 16 predicted proteins | sample L827metagenome_FD_94440 | JGI IMG/M metagenome (GOLD analysis project Ga0129308, IMG submission 94440) | Ring-tailed lemur group fecal microbial communities from Wisconsin, USA - L827 metagenome | ecosystem: Host-associated > Mammals > Digestive system > Large intestine > Fecal | place: USA... | reverse complement strand
TCGGGGACATTGAGCAGCTTGCGTGTCTCCGCCTCCGACACGACATAGTACTCATTCCGATAATCTCCGCCCTCCAGCCGGTAGCAGTCAACCCCCTGCTCCGAAAACTCCGGCGCCAGCTTTACTTCGTCCCAGTTCTTCATTTGCAGCTCCTCCCTGTTTTGTTTCAACCCACTTCACCTGCGCGTCTGAACCCGCGCGGATTCCGCAGTTGTTTTTGAACTCTTCACCCCATAACAGACAAACGATCCTTTGCATCTTCGGGCACATAAAAAGAAAGCGCGAAACAAATCCCCGCGCAGCATGAGCCTGCTATGCAATCGGGCAGGGAAGGTTTCCCCTGCTCGTCGCGCCGGACATCCGTCAGCTATGCTGACACTCTTCCTTGGGACGCCCGTGTACATAAAAACAGGCTGAACTTCGCACTGGAAGCCAGCCTATCTGCTGATTCTATTTTGTCTGTCCGTTCCATATTCAACTGAAAAAAATGATATATGAAATGAGTTTTCTTGTCAAGACTTTTTCCGACATGATTTGCGAATTGTTTGCATGCGCGTTATGATCCGGGGCTGCCATGTCCATGAACCGCGACTGCGTGTGGCGACATTCACGAGCGCCTCATTGCATACTGCAGGAAAGTCCCAGCCATTCCCTGACCGTTTCTGCAGCGTAGCCGACTCCCTGCGCAATCTTTTCCACTTCAATTCCGATCACGTACAAGTTTCTGGCTGCCTCCTGCGCCTTTTTTAACTCGCCATTTCTTTCACCTCTTCGTTCACCCTTTCGCTCGCCTGCCAGTTCCGCTTCCATACACATTTCCTGTATTGCCTGACACACATCAACCACCTCCTCATTTTCGCTATATTTGAAATCAGTATTTGTGATTACATGAATCACATCCGCGGCTCTTCGCTCTACTTCCCGAAACCGCTTTTCATTAACTTGTAATATTCTGTTTAAATTTTCTTTGTCTTTTGAATATTTCATGAAGAACATAACTTCGCGTAAGCTGGACTGGAATTTCATAATCTCCGCATCCGTCATCTGCGCTGGGACAATCAAATGTACATAATAATTGTTGAGATACCGGAACAATGCCGGGTTCTCTATGTCCATCATATCAAATAAACTCAACGGACCATCCCACGCATCGGAACCAAAATAGATCATGACGGTAACAGAAGGGACAAGCCGGTCGCTTTTCCAGAAACCGCTCAAAAATTCCCCCGCATTCGGTTTTTTCTGCTTTATACCAGAATCTGAATCTGTTTGTTCCTTTGCCTGTTTCATTGCCCTGCGGTGCGACCGCGCAGCCGCCTCGACCTGCCCGGCATATTCAATCGCATCATACAGATTGTTCTTTACCGCCGCGGCATAATGGATCTCGGACTGGGCTTCGATTCCATAAAGTATATACTCAAAATTCCCGTCTGTCATGGCCGTATAGAGCTTCTGCACGTCCCGGAATTTCTGAACCGGAACGACCGCTCCGTCCGCTCCATAGGGAAGGGCGATCTCCGTTGGATCACGCTCCGATAAATCCTCCTGATGAATAACCTGCTCCCCTCCATAGATATAGTAATTAAACACATCCGCAAACACGGCTGCATCTGATATGTAATCCTTTGTTATGGTATCCGCTCTCATCTGCTTTTTCCTGTACTTTACTATATTTCCTTCTGTTACGCAACTATATTAACATATATCCTAAAATTCGTCAACTATTATGTTGTATAATATTTAAAATAAGAGACGGTTCGAGAATTGTTTTTGAAAACAACCGCCTTCTCATTGACACTCTGTCTCGTAAAATGATAAAATTAATACTATTCTTCTAAAGGAAAGGAGTATCTGTTATGAGATATTATTGTACCACTCCCCCGCCAGGAAAAAACACTTTCTTCTGGCCGCACTTATCTGTATCTTTAGTATCTGTACCATGTTTAGCCTTACTGTCTCAGCAGCGGAAAAACGCCAGCCTCTGACTCTGGACGGTACCTGGGCAACTCTGGCTCTGACTGATGATTCCGATACTTTATACTATGATTTCACTCTGCCTGCCGACGGAAGGGTGGAGATCACTTTCCAGACCTTCCGGGAATCAACAGCCTTCCGCATAAAGAATGATGACATGGACGTCCAGTACGGCAGCAACTTTCATATTGACGATGCCTCCGCGACTTCCCCATCCAGCCAAACCTATGACACCTATCTGTCCGCCGGAACCTATCACATCATAGCAACTGACAATGTATACAGCACCGGCTTTGGCACTGAGGGAAATGTACGCGTCAAACTTCTCTATACCAACGCAAACTCTACTGAGAAGGAACCGAACGACAGCTTTGATACCGCGATGGCACTCTCTTCTGGAAACCTCGTAAAGGGTACTCTCACAGAAAAAGATGACCGGAATGATTTTTATACATTTACCCTGTCTCAGAAAAAGGATATAACTATTACATTAACTGCGTACAAAAATTCGTTCGCCTTCATACTTTATGATACCTCTTTTCAACAGGTAAAAAAGGAATCGTCCTCCGGTTCAGAGACAGCGCCAGAGGTGAAAACAGCAAAGCTGTCACTGGATGCCGGTACCTACTATATCAAAATTTACGATTTTGTTTATGGTCAGAATTCTACCTTCGGAAGATATTCTCTGAAGTGGGATGTTGCCCCCTGTACAAACCATACATGGGATAATGGAACCGTCACTACCAAACCAACCTGCACCACTCCAGGCGTGCTGACCAAAACGTGTACTTTCTGCAGCGAAACCACCACAGAAACTATTCCGGCAACCGGGCATTCTTTCACAGGAACGAAGACCGTGACCGCTCCCACATGTACAGAACCCGGTTATACGACCACGCAATGCGCCAACTGTTCGGAAACACAGAAATCCAATCCGACTCCGGCAACCGGGCATACGACAGGCGAATGGATTGTCATTAAGGCACCTACCGGAACAGAGACAGGCGAGCGCCAGCAAAGCTGCAGGATCTGCCACGCTGTCATCAATAAGCAGACCATTTCCAGACTTGTCGTGGAATTGAACGCTTCCTCGCTGCCGCTGCAGACCGGGAAATCGACCACTGCCCTAAAGATCAAATCCTGTGCTGACGGCGATACCGTTCAGGAATGGACTTCCTCCAAACCTCGCATCGTAGCCGTGCATCCGCATACCGGCAAGCTGACTGCAAAGAAAAAGACCGGGACCGCAATTATCACGGTAACGATGAAAAGCGGTGCTAAAGCGAGCTGCAAAGTAAAGGTACAGAAAAAGACCGTAAAAACAACCAGGCTGACATTCTCCGAAAAATCCGCCGTACTGAAAAAGGGCGAGACACTTACCCTTAAAGTAAACCGCTTCCCGCTGACGGCAAATGATAAGTTAACGTACAAAACCTCCAATAGAAAGGTTGCGACGGTCAGCAGCAAAGGAAAAATCAAAGCGAGGAGAAAAGGAAAGGCAACCATTACCGTGCGCTCCAGAAGTGGTAAAAAAGCAACATTTAAAGTAACTGTAAAATAATTTCCAGCATTACCGGATCCAGCGCGGAACCTCCGCTTCTCAGGCTGTCAAAAAGCGGGATTCTATGAATTGATAAATGAGATACGGCAAGGGGCCGTCGTGTAACCAATGTCCTTAACTTATCGATACTGGTTACACGACGGCCTCTTGTTTTTATCGTCTGCCGCACTTGACTCATCTCCCCGATTGTACTATAGTCAGGTCTGCAGGAGGTAAGATTATGGCAAAACAGAAAGAAACGAAAACGAACGCAATGCGGATCCTCGACAGGCTCCACATTCCCTATACAACGCACACTTATGAGTGCGACGAGTTCATCGACGGCCGGCAGACGGCCGATCTGCTCGGGTTTGCGCATGAAATTATGTTCAAGACACTCGTGACGGTCAGTCCGGACAAGGCATGGTACGTCTTCGCGATCCCGATTGACGCGGAGCTCGACCTGAAAAAAGCCGCCAAAGCGGCGGCCGTTAAATCCCTTGCGATGATTCATGTGAAGGAGATGCTCTCCGTGACCGGATATGTGCGCGGCGGCTGCACGGCTATCGGCATGAAAAAGCATTACCCCGTATTCATGGATGAGTCGGCGCTCCGCTACCCGCGGATCATCGTAAGCGGAGGACGCATCGGCGCACAGATTGAACTCACGCCGCAGGACTACGAGAAAGCGTGCCAGGCTGTGTTCTGTGATCTGGTGCGGGGCTGAGCGGTGCCAGTTCCTGGACAGCCTGCGGTTCACAGCATCCCGGAGCTTCCTATACGAAGTATTCGAAAGCTTCCTGTATACAGCACCTGGGAACTTCCTGTACGCAGTATCCGGAAATTTCCTGTATGCAGTATCCGAGAGCATCCTGTACACAGCATCCTTCATGAAATAGGATGTCATTTTTGTCTGAAATATTAATACAAGACATTTAAATCACCCCAAGATGCTCAAGCAGAATTTTCACCCCGAGCAGTACAAGCACAGCGCCGCCCGCAAACTCGGCCTTCGATTTATAACGCGCCCCGAAGACCGTACCGACCTTGACGCCCGCCGTCGACAAAATGAACGTGATACACCCGATAAACGCTACCGCCGCGACGATGTTCGTATCCGGCAGGAACGCGAATGTCACGCCGACGACAAGCGCATCGATACTTGTCGCGACTGCCAGCAGAAACATTGTCCTGACGTCGAGCGAGGCATCGGCCTCCTCCTCCTCCTTCGACAGCGCCTCACGGATCATGTTCGCACCGATCACGGCCAGGAGAACGAACGCGATCCAGTGATCGACCGCCGTGATATACGAGCGGAACTGATAACCCAGCAGGTACCCGATCAGCGGCATCAGCGCCTGAAACCCTCCGAACCACACACCGCAAACCATCGCCTTTCTTACCCCGCACTTCTGAAGTGCGAGGCCCTTACAGACAGATACCGCGAACGCATCCATCGATAATCCCACCGCCAGAATAAAAAGCTCTGCAAATCCCATACTACCTGTTACTCCTTTCGTCAAAAACGTGCTTTGGCACATACATAATGTCCTTCGGGAATTCCCAGATGGTCAAGCCGCCAGCCACATTAAACAGGAATGTGCTACGCATCCACGCGAAGCGTTTTTGTGTCATGGGGAATGAATTTCCTATGACGCAGAAAAACGAGACTCCATGCATAGCCGTACCATCTGCTATGCATGAGTCTCGTCATTTAAGACAAGCCAGACCGTCCCGGTCAGTATGTTGACTTGCCACATATACTTACGCTGACTACTCCCTCACACGCCTGTAATTGTCTGTTGATTGTAACATCCGGCAGGCAGGAAGTCAACCAGAATTTTCTGACTAAATTTATGTACGATTCGTTCAGACAACCGAACAGGAAATCCCCAGGATACTTCTCTGATCATGGCTATCTGAATTGTAACTATCTGACTGTAACCTGCTTCCCGGCGCCCTTCGCACGCAGGATTTTCCCGTATGCCTTCGCCTTGCCGGACGGCACGCGCACCACCAGCCCTGCATATACATTGCGGAATGCATTGCTGCCGACCTTTTTCTTGGTGAGCTTCCGCGTTTTGATTGTCAGGCTGCGCAGTCTTGTACACTTGTAGAAAGCGCGGCTGCCAATCCGTGTCACAGAGGACGGCAGCGTCACGTTCGTAAGCTTCGTACATTTGAAAAACGCACGGTCGGCAAGTGACGTCACGCGGTATGTAATGCCATCCAGCTTTACCGACGACGGAACCGTCACCGACTTCACGCTGCGGCTCCCGGCCGATGTGTAAGCGACCGTGCCGCCCGTCACGCCGGACCGCGTCACGGTGTACGAAACGCCCGTCGCAGGATGCGTAAGCACCGTCCCCTCCACAGGCGCACCCGTCGCGGGAATTACCTCAAGCTTCGACTCTCCGCAGGTCCTGCAGTACATTTCACGTATACCGTCGCGGACTGCATTCGGCTGAAGCCGCACCGTTTCCTCCGCCCAGTCATGGCCCTTCGCCGGGATGGTCTCCCTGACTTTCAAAATCTTCCCGCACACAGAGCAATGGCTGCCCTCTGTCAGCCCCATATCCGTACACGTAGGCTCGACGGCAGGATCGGTCTCCACCGTATGATCCAGCCTGACCGTCCGCTCAAGCTTCGTCTCCGAACAGTTCCGGCATGTATACAGGATCAGGCCCTGGCCTTTCTCTCCGCTGCCCGGTTCTTCCTTCTCCTCGCTGCAGGATGCCTCCCGCTCCAGAACACCTTCATCCCAATTATGTCCGTGTCCGCTGCAGTAATCATTGTAAATCGGTCTGCAGACGCCGTGAATCTCACTCACGGACCTTGTCTTCTGCGCGACCGTCGTCCGCTTCGCCTTCCCCGAATACTCTGAATCCTTCGACCGTTCGACATTGCCCTCGATCGTCTGCACACGGTTCCCATACACGCCAATACAAAGCGCCGTGTGATCCGCGTCATTCGCGTCTGTCTCCTCGTCGATCTCATGATTCGTCTCGATCAGAAGGATATCCCCCGGACGCAGCTCTGTCAGCGCCAGTGTACTGACGGACTCTTCTCCTGCCGCGTACTCCTGACAGGGACAATTATACTCGTAGCCGCCCTCCACCAGATAAAAGCTGTTCAGATTTGAAAAATAACTCCGAAATTTTTTGATAGAATTACACGCCGGGAAAATGGTTTTGGGAATCCCCGCCTGATCCGCGCACCACGACACAAACTCCGAGCACCACGCCCTTCCGACCTGGTTCGCCCAGTCTGAATATACCGTCTTGTGCGTGAGAGATTCCTCCTTGTATCCGATCTGCGACCGCGCGATAGCGACCAGATCCTGCACATAATGGCCCGTCAGCGCCGGCAGCGGCAAGGCCGGAGGAGCATCCGCAAATACCGTTGCAGGCGTGCAAATCGTCAGCAGCAGCACAAACGTCAGCATAGCCGCAACCTTGCGTTTTCTTTTTCTATTCCGATATTGTTTCAATTTATGACATCTCCTTTAAGATTTTGTTACAGTTTTGCCTTTTATTATAAAACATATTCACAAATTCGTAAAGAGATTTTTGCCAAAATTAAGAAACTCTCATACTTCGTATTATGATTCATTCCGCAGCCGGTAATCATCTCACTCCAGCAACGCCGCGTAAATCTCCCGCTTTGATACGCCGCGGTCCTTCGCCGCCTGCTTCATGGCCGCCTTGTGGTCAAGCCCCTGCTCCTCGTAATGCGCGACATGCTCCGCGACCGTAAGCTCCTCCCACTGCCTCTGCTCCTCCTCGCGCAGCTCCTCCCGGCTGCGTCCGGCAAGCACAATGACGCATTCCCCGCGCGGCTCGTTCTCACCAAACCATGCAGCGGCCTGTCCGAGCGTCGTTGTAAAGGCCGTCTCATGCTTCTTGGTGAGCTCGCGGCAGACCGTCGCCGGACGGTCCCCGAGCTCGTCAAGCAGCTCCGTAAGCGTGCGCACCAGACGGTGCGGCGCCTCGTAGAGAATGATCGTGCGCGTCTCATGTTTCAGCTCATTCAGAATCAGGCGGCGCTCCTTTTTGTCGGAAGGCAGGAACGCCTCAAAGCAGAAACGCCTTGTCGGCTGCCCGGACAGTGTCAGCGCCGTCACACAGGCACACGCGCCCGGCAGGGAGGTCACCTCGATACCCGCCTCGTAACACAGCCGCACGAGATCCTCTCCCGGATCAGAGATACCGGGCGTCCCCGCATCCGTAATCAGAGCAATATTTTTGCCCTCCCGCATCTTCGCAATCAGCGTGTGCGCCTTCTCAATCCGGTTGTACTCATGGTAGCTCGTCATCGGCGTCCTGATCCCGAAATGGTTCAGCAGATGGATGCTGTTGCGCGTATCCTCGGCCGCGATCAGGTCAACCTCCTTCAGCGTGCGCAGTACGCGCAGCGTGATATCCTCCAGATTGCCAATCGGAGTCGCACACAAATATAATTTCCCGCTGTCCATACGCCTGTCCTCCCTGTCATCCCCGGTCATGATACCGTATATCCGTCATACCCCGATTCATGGTATCCACATCAGCAGCTTCCTCATGCCCTGTTTCATAGTATCCACATCTACAAGCCTCTCCATACCGCACTTCACGGCATCAGTACCCATAGATCTCCGTAATCTCCGGCATATACACGCCCGGCCGCTCATACACGATCAGCGGCTTCTCGACCGTCATTCTCGGACGGCCGCCGCGCACCGCCTCGATCAGCACCATGTTCGGCTCCCGGTCCACATAGGGGTAGACGAGGCGCATCCGCTTCGGCTCAAGATGATAGGCCGACATCGTACAGATCAGCTCCGCCAGCCGGAACGGCCTGTGTACCAGATAAAAATGTCCGCCCACGCACAGCAGCTTCGCCGCCGCCCGCACCACATCCTCAAACGTACACAGCAGTTCATGACGCGCCGCAGCTTTTTCAAGATCCTGTCCGACAAGGCCGTGAGCCCCGATCATATAAGGCGGATTCGAGGTCACGGTATCAAAAGAAGCCGGAGCAAACAGCTCGCCGGCCTCCCTGATATCTCCCTGAATGATCGAGACACGCTCCTCCAGCCCGTTCAGCAGCACGCTGCGCTGCGCCATATCGGCGCTCACCGCCGAAATCTCGAGTCCCGTAAAATGCCGTCCCTTTGTCTTCGCCGACATCAGGATCGGTATAATCCCCGTGCCCGTCCCAAGATCAAGCGCGCACCCGCCCTCTCTGACGGATGCAAAGCCCGAGAGCAGGACTGCGTCCATGCCGAAGCAGAACAATTTCTCATTCTGGATAATCTGATAGCCGTTGCGGTGCAGGTCATCCAGCCGTTCTCCCTCTCTCAGTTCACTATTCATTCAGCTTTGACTTTCCTTCCTTTTTATCGAGCGCTTCGAGCTGCTTAAGCTCCTTATCATTCTGATTCTGCTGCTTGCCGCCCTTTTCCTTGCGGCGTCTCGGCTTGAACTTGAGATCCCCTGCCTCAAACTCCTGCAGCTCCTTCTCATCCCCTGCGTCGACAAGCACCTTGACCTTCTGGCGCAGCACGTTGACGCTGTGCACCTCGCCCTTCTGTCCGTCCGGCAGCGTCACGGTATCGCCCGGATTCGGCAGACGGCTGTTGAGGTACTCGTAAGTCTCCTCCTCATTCTTAAGGCAGCACATCAGCCTGCCGCAGACGCCTGAAATCTTCGTCGGATTCAGGGAAAGATTCTGCTCCTTCGCCATCTTGATGGATACGGGTGCAAACTCGGAGAGGAACGAATTGCAGCACAGCACACGGCCACAGATGCCGATCCCGCCGAGAATCTTCGTCTCATCCCGCACACCGATCTGACGCAGCTCAATCCTCATGCGGAAAACCGCCGCCAGATCCTTGACGAGCTCACGGAAGTCGATCCTCCCGTCCGCCGTAAAGTAAAACAGTACCTTATTATTATCAAATGTATATTCTGCGTCGATCAGCTTCATCTCGAGGCCGCGCTTGCGGATTTTCTCCTGGCAGATGCGCATCGCATCCTTCTCCTTCACGCGGTTCCTGCGGGCGCGGGCGTCATCCTCCTGCGTCGCCACGCGGATGACTGCCTTGAGCGGCTGCGTAATCCGCTCCTCCGAGATCGACTGGATATTGCCGGTCACCGTACCGTACTCCACCCCGCGCGCCGTCTCGACAATGACGTGGTCTCCCGGTCCGACCTTATAATTCTGCGGATCAAAATAGTAAACCTTGCCCGCATTTCTGAATCTGACTCCTACTATCTTAACCATGTATATTCTCCTTAATGACGAGGAACAAAAGCTCCATCGTCAGATCAAAATTGACGTTGGCGTTAAGGCGTGCCTTGGCCGTCTCGATCGCCTTCATGACCTCCTCGACACCCTCGTACGAGCAGACACGTACCGTCTCCCTGATCGTCCGCAGCTCATCCCTGAAAATAATGCCGTCGATATCCCTGGTCGCCTTGAAGTATACCATATCGCGATACCACAGTGCCAGAATATCGAGGTAGTCCTGTATCGAAACCTTGTACTCCTGCACTTCCTTCACATAATCGATGATCTCGCTGATCTCCATCTTCTCGGCGTTGCGGATAAGCTGCATCGCCGAAGCCTTGATCGCGGCAAAATCATCCGAGGATGCAAGCCTGACCGCCTTGCCGATATTGCCCTGCGCAAATGCTGCGCAGATATCAGCCTGATAATCGGGAATCTGTGTCTGCTCCATCAGATATGCCTTGACCTGGCTGTCCGGCACAGGCTTGAGATTCAGCGTCACGCAGCGCGAACGGATCGTGTCAAGAAACGACTGCTCGTTCGTCGTCAGCAGCAGAATCACCGCATACTCAGGCGGCTCTTCAATCGTCTTCAGGATCGCGTTCTGCGCCTGCACGGTCATTTTCTCCGAATCCTGAATGATATAAATCTTGTACCGCCCATTGTAGGGGCGGATCTGGATATCGCCGGTAAGCTGGGTACGGACGTCCTCAACGCCGATGCTTGTCGGCTTCTCATGCTGCACATAAATGATATCCGGATGATTGCCTCCCGCTGCCTGACGGCATGAATGGCACTCCCCGCAGGGCCGCTCGCCCTCCCCGGTACACTGCAGCGCCATTGCAAACGCGTCCGCGAGCGTCTTCTTCCCGGCGCCCTTGTCCCCGTTGAATATATATGCATGGCTGATCTTGCCCGTCTTAATTGCCTGCTCCAGGTGGGCAATCTCCCTCTTATGCCCGATGATATCCCTGAACCCTCTCATTGCAGTTCCTCCGTTCCGTTGCAAATCCCATGTCACCGAAAGCGTCAGGCGCACACGTTCCACGGCATCACAACCTCGTTTCAGTATACCACATCCGGTAAAATCTGTGAAGCAGTACGGTAAAATATTGTTACTGGTCACGGAATGAACAGTAACAATATTTTGCACAGGGCATCAGTGCTGCCCCATCTGTGCCGCAATATAAGCCGCAACCTCATCCATGCAGATCTGACGGTCCTCATTGTTTGCAAAGCGCTTCGTAATCCCGGCCTCTGCAATATTTTCCTCGGAAAAATCCTTCTGATCCGCCAGGAAACGCCGGCAGACCTCCTCATAATTCGGAACCTCCTGCTTCTTTTCCCGCTTGATATACCGTTCCAGCCGCTTGTCATCGTCCGCCTCAATATAGACCGGGACGACGCGGTCAGCCCCGTAATACGATTTCAGCTTCTGATACGACTCCAGCGTGCCGAGTGCGAGATAGCTGTGTGCTGCGAGATCCACGGCGTCGCTGTCCGCCGTGAAGTAGTACCACGGCCCGTGTACAGTATTGTACATGCGCAGCTCAATCACCTTCCCGGCTTCCTGCATCCGGTGCAGTGTTTCCTCCGTCACAAAATGATACTGCACCCCGTCTGTCTCCTTCGCGCGGATCGGGCGTGTCGTATACATAATCAGGGGTGTCAGATTCAGTTCCTTTCTTGAGAGTATTTCCTCGTAAATGGTGTCTTTTCCTGATGAGCTTTTGCCCATCACATAAAATATTTTTCCCATTTTTGATCCTTCTGTTTTCGTGATATGCATTTTATAATAATATTCTTAGCATTACAGGTCAATCAAATTTTTCACGGTTCGTGTACCACATACAAGTTCCTGCCGGAGTAATCCGCCGGTCCCTGTATCTGCAGTCCCATCTGACGATAGATGGCGAGACGCTGCGGCAGTTCTTCGGGTATCCGTTCTCCCGGCACGACCAGCGGGATTCCGGGTGGGTACAGGTAGATAAATTCTGCGGATATGCATCCGGCGCTGTCGGCAAGCAGAATTTCCCGCGCCGGGCGGTCCAGGGCGTCGGCAATCGTAAATACAGCGGCCGGACGCTCCGATGCCCCGGCAACCGCCGATGTGCGATCTGATCCGCCCGATATCGCCGACACATGATCCAGTTTGTCCACAGCCACCGACACACAACCTGATCCACCTGCTATTGCTGTCACATGATCCAATCCGTCCACCATCACTGGCACATAATCTAATCTGTCCGCTGCCGCTGACACTCCCGCTATATCTGTCACATTTTCCGCTGCATCCTCCAGCCCCGCATCGATCTCGAGCAACGCCCGCTGCAGGCGGTCGAAGCCTTCCTGCGTATCGGATGCGGTCATGATCGCTGTCACACAGCAGGCTGTTTCCATCTCCGGTTCAAGATGATATCTGTCGCGGAGTAACTGTGCGAGCTGCGGTCCGTTGATATTACTGCGGTGTGTCGAGATCAGGACCTTCGACGGATCGTATGCAAATGCCGTAAGCGGCTGCCTGCTGTCCGCAGAAGCATCCCGCTCTGTTTCACAAACACTTTCCCGGCCCGCCACCGATTCTTCTGATTTTCCGGACAGCTCCTGTCCGCTTGGAATTTGCTGTGCGCCGCGCTCCTCCCGCACCTCCACAAGCTCGAGGTGTTTCATCTGACGAAGCTTTGCCCGCAGCGCCGTCAGCCGCTCAATAAACTGCCTGTACAGGCTCTCTCTGTTCTCTGTCAGCTCGCAGATGCACGCATCCATTCCAGCCATCAGCACGTAGCTCGGGCTGCTGCTCTGGTAGACGCCAAGGAAGCTGCGAAGCCGCCTGCGGTCAACGCGCGGCCCCTGTACGTGCAGCAGCGCCGTCTGCGTCAGCGACGGCAGCGTCTTGTGCATGCTGTTGATCACCAGATCCGCGCCGCACCGAAGCGCTGACTCCGGGAAAAACGGATGCATCGCGAAATGCGCGCCGTGCGCTTCATCGACAATCAGGATCGCGCCCGCATCGTGGACAAGCTTCGCGACCTGGCGGACATCGGAGACGACGCCGTCATACGTCGGCGACGTAATCAGAACTGCTTCAATATCCGGATTCCGCTCCAGAGCATCCCTGACCGCCTCTGGCGAAATACTCCCGTGAATCATCCTGATCCGGTCCGTCGGCGGATACAGATAAGCCGCGCGCAGGTCATTCAGCCAGACCGCATGATACGACGCCTTGTGACTGTTGCGCGCCATTAAAATATGGCCTCCACGTTTCGTGCAGGCCGACACGGCAGCCAGAATCCCGCTCGTGCTGCCGTTAACCAGATAATATGTCTCTTCCGCTCCATAAAGCTGCGCCGCCCGGAGCTGTGCTTCGCGCAGGACGCCCTCCGCATGGAACAGGTTGTCAAAGCCGTCTATCTCCGTGATATCAATCGCATAGGGATCGTGAAAAAACCCCGCCTGCCGCTTGTGTCCCGGCATATGCAGCGGATAATAGTCGGATTTGCCGTACTGCTCAAGCTTCTGCAGCAGATTTCCTTCCATAAATGATAGCTCCTCCCGGGTGCCGGACATACGATGTCTAACGAATTAAGCCGTTTCCTGTTATATCGATTGCGCGCCTCCAAAAGCGGCATCCCCCGTCTAACCGCATCCGTTCCTGACTTCCCGTACATACCAGATTTAAAAATATCCGACCGCCGCATTCTTCGTATTCCAGTAATAGACCTTCCCGCTTCTGTACGTCGTCCCGCCAACCTTTTTCTTCGTCACAACATAGACGTAATACCGTTTCTTCGACGAGATTCTTTTGCCGCGGAATTTTGTAAGCGTCACCGACGTCTTATTTTTACTTGTAGTTTTGACCTTCTTATAGCCGGAATTTTTCTTCGTGGAAACATAGACCTCATACCCGGTCGCGCCGGACACCTTGCCCCACTTGATGGTCAGCTTGTTATTTGCCGAAACCGCGGCTTTTCTGACCTGCGGCTGCGTAAAGCAGTATACCTTATCCGACCACTCGCCAAAGCACCGCTGTCCGCCGATATCCGTGTAGGCGCGAGCCTGAACTGTGTAAATCCTCTGATTGGAAATCCCGCTCAGATTGACAGCCGGGCGCTCTACAGCCTTCACAGTCCCTGTCGCGACGAGATCGCCGCCGCTCGTATTGATCGCATACTCATACCCGTCAACCGAATCAAGCTTATCCCATCTAACCCAGAAAACCTTCGCGACTGAGTACCATTTGTCAGGGCGGATATTCAGCACCTTGCCCGGGAGCGTACGCGCCCTGGAAAGCACGCCTGCTGTCTTAGCGTCCACGCCTGCATAAAGCCTCGTGTGATTATAATTCCAGTAGTCATACGTGACCTTGATATATCTCGTATTTCCCGGCGCAAGCCCTCCGATCGTCGCAGTCGTCACTGACGGATCAAGATCCGCCACAGCTACCGCGTCCAGCGCGGACGTACCCGCATATACATGGTACATGTGCACCCTGTCCCCCATCGGATTCCACTGCACCGTAATCGAATCATACGCCGGATTCACCTGCACCAGTCCGCTGGCTGACGTCTGCGTCCCCTGTGCCGGTACGCCGTCCGCCATACTCCTGACCGCCGGAGCCGCCAGAACCATCAAAACCACAAGCACCAGCATCAGACAGCCAGGCATCCTTGCCGCAGACCGCAAAGCACTGTATTTTCTTTCTGTATGTGACCGCATCTGTCTCATCCTCCATACTTCCAAAACCCATCCTGCCACTCTGTTTCGAACGGTCAGGCTTTCTTTTTCATTGCCATTTTATTATGTATTTATTCTAATACGATTACAAATCTTTGTCAATTATATTAAATAAATAATACAGGAAACGGCCTTTTGGAAGTATGACCGCAGACTCTGCTTCACATCACCGCTCCGGTCTCCTCCCTCCAGCACCGAAGCAGACGGTCCGCCGTGTCCCTTTTCCCAAATTCATGATCTCCCAGGCGGACGACCGGCATAATCCCCATCAGCGAATTTGTGACAAAGCACTCGTCAAATAATCCTGTCTGCCCCGGCAGAATAACCGTCTCTTCCACCGGTTTTCTGCGCATTACCCAGTCCCTCATAATCCCCGGCAGTAATCCGCACGTCCTTTCCGGCGTATAGACTTTCCCGTTTTTGACAAAAAAGAGATTCGTCGTCGTCCCCTCGCTGAGCTGTCCCTTGGTATTGAGAAAAACCAGTTCGTCGATGCCTTTTGCAGCCGCACTCCTCTTTTCCAGAATACAGTCTCCATAATTCAGCGTCTTGTGAAATACAAACGGCGAGGTCTCGTTGCGCAGGATCCGGCTGTAATCCATCTGAAATCCCGCTTCATACCGGTCAGGCGAATAGGGATTCGGGCGGTGTGTCAGTACCGTATTTTCTGCGGAAACCATAAGCTTCAGTGCTCCGTGTTCCAGCGGATGCGCCTCCAGATACTGCCGGATCTGTTCGCTCAAATCCTCCTGCATCCGGCCGCACGTATTTTGGAATGCTGCTTCTTCGCTGCTTTCGTCCGCCTGTAACCCCTGCCGTTTCCACACGATCCCGAAAAACTGCATCGACCGCCCCATTCTCTGCAAATGTTCTTCTAACAGGAGCGGCATACTGCGCTCCACCGCAATCGTCTCAAATACTCCCAGGCCGAACTGATACCCGTCGTCCAGCCGCAGCTCTTTTCGGTTCATCTCAGCGCCTCCAGAATTGCCTTTGCTTTCTGTAATGTTTCCTCATACTCAAACTCCGTCTCCGACTCTGCGGTAATTCCCCCGCCCACGCCCAGATGATAAATTCCATCCTTATATAATGCGGTCCGGATCACAATATTCAGATCGCAGGCCCCGTCCAGCGTCAGATATCCAATCGAACCCGTGTAAAGGTTCCTGCGTCCGTGTTCCAGCTCGTCAATAATTTCCATCGCGCGGTATTTCGGCGCACCCGTAATCGAGCCTCCGGGAAAGGCTGCCTCTATCAGATCCATGACCGTCTTCCCCTCCTGCAGCACTCCTTCCACTGTGGATACCAGATGAAATACAGTGGCGTACGCTTCCACCGCAAACAGCTCCGTCACCTTCACGCTCCCCGGCACGCATACCCGGTTCAGATCATTGCGCTCCAGATCAACGATCATCAGAAGCTCGCTCTGATCCTTCCCCGACTGCTCCAGCTCCCGTCGAAGCGCCTCATCCTCCTGCTGCGTCGCTCCTCTTTTTCTCGTGCCCTTGATCGGCCGCGTCTCGACTCTCCCATCTCTGACGCGCAGGAAGCGCTCCGGCGATGCGCATACAATCTGAAACGTTCCGTAATTCAGATAACCGCCAAACGGCGACGGGTTGTTCTCTCTCAGAATTTGAAACGCCTCAGCCGGAGTCCTGGCGCTCCTGATTCGGAACTGCTGTGTCATATTTGCAATATAGATATCCCCTTCTATGATATAGCGGATCATCTGCTCCAGCGCCTGCTTGTACGCCTCCTTCTCAAAATTCGGCTCCGCCCGGAAATCAGGAGACTGCGGCGCCTGCCGGACGCCCTGTACGCCTCCTGCCATCCGGATTTCCTGCTCCAGCTTTTCCAGGCACCTTCCCGCATCCTCCGTAATCCCATTCGCGATCAGCCAGACGCGCTTCGCCGCGGTCTCCTCCACCACAAAAACATCATAAAATATGAGAACCGCCAGCGGAATTTCTACGTCGGCCACGTCCTTCGCCGCTATCTTCTCCTTCTCCCTCCCGTAATCATAGGAAAAATAGCCGACTGCCCCCGATACAATCGGAAGCTTCGTCTCATTCGGATCCGAATGCTCCTGCAAATACTGCCTGACAAATTCCTCAAAGCTCCCCTCTCCTGCTTTCCCGTTCACCGTATACCCATCCTCTTCCTTCACAAGCTTCAGATACGGATGCAGGCCGAGAATCGAATACTGCCCCAGCTCATTCACCAGCGAGGAATCCAGGAATGCGATATCCTCCATTTCCTCATAAATCCGGCATAGATCAGCAGCCGGAACGTATGGCTTCAGTTCTTTTATCTGTCTCGTTTCTGACATTTCATGTACTCCTTTCATACTATCCTGAAATGCTCCGCAATCCTGCAGAAATTCTCCAGCAGCTCATGTCCGTATTCCGTCAGCACCGCCTCGGGATGAAACTGTACCCCGAACACCGGGATGCTCCGATGCGAAACTGCCATCACCGCACCATCCTCCGACACCGCGTCTATCCGGTATTCCGGCGGCAGGCTCTCAGGACGGACTACCAGAGAATGATACCGCGTCACACCAAACGTTTCCGGCAGTCCCTCAAACAGCCCTTCCCCGGTGTTTTTCAGCCGTGTCACCTTGCCGTGCATCGGGCGCTCACCCTTTTCGACCACCGCTCCGGCCGCATACCCGATCACCTGATGACCAAGGCACACCCCGAGAACCGGCAGCCTGCCCTGAAATCTGCGCAGCGCCTCCACAGACAGCACCGCATCCCGCGGCCGCTTCGGCCCCGGCGACAGGATCAGCCCCTCCGGCTTTAGTACTTCGATCTCATCCAGCGTAATCTCATCACTTCTTTTCACAACAATTCTTCTCCCCAGCTCCTCCATATAAGCTTTCAGATTGTACACAAACGAATCATAGTTATCGATCATCAGATACATACTGCTCTCCTTTCTCCGCAAAAAAGGGATAACGCCCGGCACATTCTTCCTGTGCCGCAGTCGTTATCCCTCAAAAGGTCCGTAATCTGCTGTTTTCTGTTTATTTAATTCCCGAAACTATTCTTTTATTTTGCCAGCGCCACTCCACCCTCGAGCCACTGCTTCACAAGACTCACGCTGACCTCCACAGCCTTTGCGATCTGCTCAACAGAAAGTCCCATATCGGCAAGCGCCAGCGCAGTCTCCTTTGCCTTTTTCATCTCACCATGCCTACGTCCAATCTCAATTCCTTCTTTCACCCATTTATCGCTTATTTCGCACATACCTTTATAGCCCCCTTCTTCACTTTTCAAAAAATGCACCCGCTTTGACAAATCCCCATGCGTCATATCATCCGGATCCGCTGTTCTGAAATATTGCATCAGCCGCGCCGTCTCAGAACCATCATTGACAGCAGCATTGACATACAGCACACGCATCCCGTCATCGTACGCAAGATCCGTACCCCGGAAGTATTTGTCCACCGGGTAGCAGGTCTTCCCCGCTTTCCACAGATCCGTCTCGCTGATATACAAGATATGCACATCCGGCAGTTCATCATACGCTTTCCCTTTTGCAAGATATTCGCTGTCGATCATCGCGCCATAGAATCTTGTGCGTCTGGCATGGTCAATCGTATCCGCACGCTGGATTTCGATATTCGCTAACCGATTCGTGCCAATCTCCGCCAAAACATCCAGAACTGCATCGTGCGATGTGATTTTGGAAATCCGATACTGCACCCGTACCTCCTTTACCACTAATTCCGGAATACCAAGCAGAATTCTCAATACATACTGACACGCCTGCCTGTCATCCAGAGCAGCCGTCATGAACACGTTGCTCAACAGATTCAGGCTACGCGCCTCTGCCACACGCTCCTCCCGGCCTTTGATCAATTCCTGATCGAGGGAGTCTTCCATTACTCTTGTTTCTTCCATAATACTAACCTCCTGACCTTTCAGTCACATAAAAGAAACAGAATAATCCCCCTCACCATAAGATAAGTTTACTTTACCACAGGCTTTACATAATTACAAGATAATCTTTTATGGAGTATGCAGACTACTTCCTTACCTTCCTTACCACATCAATGACCGTCCCGTCCCGGTACTCGACCACACCTACAATTTCATCCGCAAAATCCGGCCGGTCCTCTATTGCACCTTTGCTTTTCCCGATTTCATACAATTCTCTGATACCAATAACCGGCAGTTTACTGCCGCTCAGCTTTTCTATGATATCCTTTCGTCTCGGATTAACTGCAATTCCATAATCCGTGACAATCACGTCTACCGTTTCCCCCGGCGTCGTTACCGTAGTCACCGCTTCCTTAATCAGACACCGACCGCCTTTTTTCATCAGGGAACTTACGACAAGAGAGATCTCACTGCCTGCGGCTGTATCTGAATTTCCTCCGGAGGCGCTTCGGATTATCCCGTCGGAACCGGTTGTCACGTTAATATTAAAATCTGTATCCACCTCCAGTGCTCCCAATATCACAATATCAAGATGATCTGCAACACAGCTTTTCTTCTCCGGATTGCCATACAGGCTGCCGCTCATAATCATATGACGCGGTTCCCTGGCAAGATTCTCAATCGCCTTCGCATCAAAACACTGGACATCCCACAAGCCCCTGAACAGCCCATCCTCCAGCATATCTGCCAGATATCCGGATATGCCGCCGGAGCCAAAGCTGCCTTTTACATGATTTCGCAGCATAGCGTCCCGGACTTTTGAAGCGACTGCCAGGCTGATTCCTCCAATCCCCGTCTGAAAGCTCATTCCGTCACGAATATATCCTGCCTGTTCCAGAACATCAGCGGCCATCTGCGCTATTCTCAACTGCTCCTCATCCGTCGTCACT
>Ga0129308_1001931_pt1 | contig 19357 bp, 26 predicted proteins | sample L827metagenome_FD_94440 | JGI IMG/M metagenome (GOLD analysis project Ga0129308, IMG submission 94440) | Ring-tailed lemur group fecal microbial communities from Wisconsin, USA - L827 metagenome | ecosystem: Host-associated > Mammals > Digestive system > Large intestine > Fecal | place: USA... | reverse complement strand
TCCACCAACATAATACCACATTTTTCCATAGAAATCCAGTACCAAAACCAACAAAAAATGCCCTGAAATTCAATTTTTCCAGAGCATATTGTGTTATATTTTTTCTGTAAACTTCAATCCGCCGATTACATGAAACTCCAGCTCATTCTGATTTATCACAACAATCTTCTCAACGATACTTTCAAACGCAGACTCGCAAAATTCTGTGATTGGATTTTCCTGCTTTTCAAAATAATCAATCAACATTTCAACCTGCTCCAAGGTATCATCTTCATCATCTGAACAAGTGATTTTTTTCAGTTCCGACTGCAATTTATTTATTTTTGCTGTAAGTTCAGTAGTCTGCTCAAGATATTTCGTATTATCGAGAAATCCTTTTGTTTTCAGTCTTGCAAGTACGTGGGTCTGTTCTTTGAGTTTTGCAATTTCTTTGTGCATTTCCATAACATTTGAATTGCCGTTATATCGGCGTAATTTTAAATTCTGCAAATAAGTATATAAAGGTTCAAGAATGTTTTTATAATTATGCAGTAATTTATTATTTAATCGCTGAAATGCTGTTTTAATATTATCCTCATAAATCCGCTTACTATTACACAATCCAGCTCCAATATCGTGTTTGCAGCAAACCCAGAAGATTTTATTTCTGCATATTTTTCGCTTAAATTTACTGCCGCAGCCGTCACACAAAATTTTTCCTTTAAAAACAGAATCAAACTTAATATTATGATGTTTTCGGCTTTTGATAAGTAACTGCGCTTTCTCAAATACCTCTTTTGAAATTATCGGTTCATGCGTGTTTTCAAGGCAATATTTGTTCAATTGTCCGTTATTTTTTAGTTTTCTGTACGGCAGTGTATTTGTCGTAAATGTTTTCTGATATATTGAATTGCCAGCATACTTTTCATTTGAAAGTATGTATAAAATGCCATAATAGCTGAATTTTTCCTTATATTCAGAAAATTGTTTCCGACAAATTTCTGCGATTTTTTGATAACCGATTCCACACAGAAACATATCGAAAATTGCTCTGACTATTTCTGCCTGAATTTCTTCCACGATTAAAATCCCATCGATTATTTTATAGCCGAACGGCGCGGAAAATGCGTTCACTGTTCCGCTCTCAAATCTTTTCTGATAACTCCATTTTATATTATTGGAAATCGAAACCGATTCTTCCTGTGCCAGACCGCCCATTATCGTGATCATCATTTCGTCAGTCACATTTGCGGTATCAATACATTCCTTTTCAAAACATATTGTAATTCCCAGTGATTTCAACTCACGGACATTTTTCAAGCAATCCCTTGTATTTCGGGCAAAACGGCTTATGGATTTCGTATATATCCTGTCAATTTTACCTTTTCGGCAGTCTTTCATCATTCGTTGAAATTCTTCACGCTTGTCCGCACGAGTTCCTGTAACGCCTTCGTCGGCATAAATGTCAACTAAAATCTCTGTTTCCGAATTCTCAAAAATTTGGCTGTAATACCTCGTTTGAGCCATGAATGAATTGAGCTGATCTTCGCTGTCGGAACTTACTCGGCAATATGCGGCACAACGAATTACCGTACTCTTTTCTTCTGTTTTGGTTGGCTGAATCACTGTTACTGTCAGCATTTTTTCACGCTCCCTTCACTCAACAATGATACCATATTTTTTGTCAAAATGGTATCACCAAACCCGACAAAATTACTCATCATAATCTGTAAGATCCATACATTTATCAGTGTCCGAAGCTGCTCTGCACAAGCACATTGCAAACACTCCTGTAGTTCCGCCAACCATTAATCCTATTAAAAATCCAAACATAAAGTCCTCCTATATCGCGTCCTTTGAGGACGGAAATTCCGTGTAAATATCTTCTGTATTTTGTCTGCTGAAATTCTGTTTTTCCGAGGCGTCAAGCATTTTGTCAAGGTTATTTTTTATAAAGATCTCAGCTATAAATTCGGCAAATTCTGCCTGTCCGAATTTAGTCATCACGGTCAACTCCTATGCTGATTTTCATTGCTTTTTCTACCTTTTTCATTATTTCCAAATCAACCGAACCCACATATTTTTGCAGTCGATCTCGGTCAATAGTTCTTATTTGCTCCGCAAGAACAACTGAATTTTTGGGAAGCATTTTTGATCCGCAAATTCGGATATGCGTTGGCATTTCCGATTTCTTTGCCGACGAGATCGGCAGTACAACTACCGTCGGACTGTATTTATTTCCGACGTTGTTCTGAACCACAAGAACAGGTCTGATTCCACCTTGCTCTGAACCTATTATCGGGTCAAGATCGGCATAAAAAACATCGCCCCGTTTTACAACCATTTTGATTTGTTACCTCCTGATTCTTATGTAAAACTGCGGTCTGCCAAACGCAAACCGCAGTAATAACTCGTTTTGCCTTGTACAGTATTTATCCTCGATATCCGCTATACACGGAACTTTACAGGCGATCGACAGCTTACCGATCTCATGGAAATCTCATCCCACTATGGTTCTCATAGAGCCGCCCTCATTGCTTGAGTCTGTGACTGGACGGAAGTATCATTATCCTCACACGTTTCATTGCCATTCCGAAAAGCTGTTTCGGATTTTGAAGCTGCATATTTATCGCTCGCTCTTTCGAGGTCTTGGCGTATGGCTTCTGCGGCTGACGATTTTTAGACCGCCCGTGTGATTAACGTACCTGTAAAGTTGATATTCAATTTTCAAAATTCTTTGAAAAGCAGAATTACACTCTATAATTTGCCCTTCATATAGCAGCCGCTGAGAACACCGCTTTTTACCAACTACTTTAAAATTTCAGCAATTTTAACAATCCAATAACTTATTGTTTGTTGCGAAGTCAGTAAAATTGACGAAACTTCCTGCTGAGATAAACCCATTACCTTATTCAAATAAAATGCTTTCCTCATTTTTGCAAGAACATTTCTCACATCCTTTTTCTTTTCGGAATCTGTTATGTACTCATACCAGTTTTCCTCGATATTGTCAATAACAGATTCATCAATTGTCGTTTGTCGAAATTCATCTGCCTCCGCAAGCGGAACTCTTTTTTCAAGATACGCTCTGTCTGCCTTGAATTCTCGTTCATCAAATTCTCTGATTGAACTTATTTGTTCATCAGTCATTTCAAGTTTCCTATACTGCCTTTCCTTCTTCTGCCATTCTTTTTCAAATGCTCTTTGAGCTGCGCCATGATTGTATGACATAAAAAATCCTCCGTTCTGCTTGTTTTAAACAAAACGAAGGCTATGGATATTTTGCGGCTAAACATAGCCATTTATAGTTAAATATCATCTCCGTGTCCTTTCTTCGTATTCAGAAAAGAGGACACAAAAATAAGGGTACAAATATACCCGTTTTTAAGCAAAACGATTATATTTGTATCCTTTTTTTCTTGCGATACTTTATTTAGTTTTATCATGGGTAAAAAATTCTCCGTTCCGCTTTTATGCAGAACGGAGAACAACTTTATGATAATATGGGCCATATTGGTATGTTCAAGCATACTCTTGCTAAATTTTTTTCATTTTATAAAAAATCAATTATTAATCTAAAAAATTAATTTTTTCAAGAAGCCATACAATAGCTTTTTTGGAACCACAAATCGTTTTAGCTTCAACCATCATACCATTTTTTACTTCTCGAGTATTTCCATCATTATTTTTTAATGAAAGTACTGATAAATCCGCTTGAGCAATATAGAATTTAGTTCCTGCAGATTCGTTAACTATAGAATCTGCTGAAATTGATGTGATTTTACCAGTTATTTTTCCATATTCATTATACGGAATGGCGTCGAAAATATATTCGGTATCCTGACCAATTTCAATCTTTGAAATCTCATTTTCAGGAATATAAAGCATAACTTTAAGCTCTGCTCCAGTAGGAATTACACTGCAAAGTTGATTTCCTGATTGGATTATATCACCGGGATTCAATTCATTAACAAGTGTGACAGTCCCGTCAAAGGAAGCTTTGATTTCCGAGTTTTTTATTGTTTCACTTATTTCAATTAACTGTGATTCTACTGATGCGATGTTTTCGTTTAATGAATCAATTTCAGAATTCAATGCAACAACTGCTTCATTTTTTATTTTATTGCTGGTAAGTTTTTCATATTTATCAAGATCATCAATTCCTTTTAATGATAATTCCAAGCTTTTCTGATTATTTTCAAGAGTTTTTATTTCATTTGTCAAAATTTCTATTTTACTTTGCAATTGTGATACAAATGTATTTTTTAAATTTTCAACATCAAGCTGCGCGCTTTCATATGCACTTTTAGCTTTATAAACATTTGTGTCAGTGATCACAGTTTCACCACTTTGCTGAATATAACGATCATACAGGCTTCTATACTCTGTAAGCTTATTGCTGTATTCTTCATTCAACGCAGTATATCCACTAATATATTGATCGTAGCTGATTTGAAGATCAGTATCGTTCGTATTATATTCATATCCTTGTTCAACTGCCATTTTTAATTCATTATAATCATTTAATGCGGTCTGAAATTCTATATTGTCGCTGTCAGAAATCAACTGATTTTCAATTAATATTATTTGCGACCGTATATCAGACAAGTATGACGATTGAAATGATATCAATGCAGAATAAGCTGAATCCGATTCTTGCTTTGCAGTTTCTACCTGAGGTGATGTAATTTTTTCTTGTTCAGACTGTTCGTTATATTTGGCGTCTATAGTTTCGTATGTTGATTGATATTGATCTCTGAGCAAAGCAGATTTTCTTAAGTTTGTATTATATTCTTCGTAACTTGCTCTAACAACATTACTATTCCCGATATATTCACAATCATTTTCTACGCATTTAAGAAGCGACTGATATTCTGCAAGTTGATTCTTCTTATCTGTAATACTGTTTTTTGTTGCATCAAGATTGTTTTGCTTTTCTTCATTAGTTAAATTGTTGTTAAGTTGAGATTTATCTATTTCTTGGACTGATAATAAAACTTCATTTTTATACTGTTCATATCTATAATAATACTTTGAATCAAGCTCATCATTCTTAAAAAGGTTTTCATTTTTTTCAACACATTTTTTTAGGAGTTCTGTATTGGCAAGATCAGATTGATATCCGTTTAATTTACTCTCTAAAATTTCCTTTTGTTCTCTGGCATAATCTGCATCAAGAATAAAAAGCAAATCACCCTTTTTAACTGTTTGTCCCTCACTTACACATATTTCCTTGAGCTTACAGTTTGATGAAGAGATTACTGAACTTGATGCGTCAAGTGTTTTAATTTCTCCGGTTACTTTGGTGTACTCATCAATTTCAAAAAAGCATGAAAATACGATTGCAGCAGCAATAACAATAAGAAGTATGTAAATAAACCATCTTATTTTAGGCGATTCTTTACTTTCCATAACCTCACGGCTGTCTGTGATATCTTTTAAATCAATTATAATTCCTTTCAAACTAATCGCTCCTTATATCATTGGATTCACAAAAACAGGATAACCGGGGCATACAGTCGGCGTAGATTCCTCTTGCACAGCTTTATCATCTGGAATTGCTTCAATATTATCAGGAAGCTGATCCTTCCAAAGATTATAATATCTGCCTTTCTTCTGTATAAGCTCATTATGAGTTCCTTGTTCAATAAATTTTCCTTGTTCCATTACAAAGATCTTATCGCATCGCATTATTGTGCTAAGTCTGTGAGCAATAATAATTGTAGTAATGTCCTTTGAAAGATTGTTAATCGTTTTTTCAATCGCCTTTTCAGTTATGGAATCAAGATTACTTGTAGCTTCATCCATAATTAATATATCCGGTTTTTTCAATAAAGCCCTTGCAATTGCAAGTCTTTGTTTTTGACCGCCTGAAAGATTTGCGCCATTTTCTTCGAGCATCGTTTCATATCTTAATGGAAGTTTATTTATAAACTCGTCCGCCTTGCTAAGCTTGCAAGCCTCAATGATATCTTCAAGAGTTGCATCTTCATTTCCAAGCTCCAGGTTTTCTCTTATAGTTCCGCTAAAAAGGAAAATATCTTGTGAAATATACGCTATTCTGTTACGTAATGATTCGAGATTAATATCTTTCAAATTATAATCTCCTATAAAAATTTCACCTTTTTCCCAAGGATAGAAATTCATCAGCAGTTTGGAAAGAGTTGTTTTACCTGAACCGCTTTCTCCAACAAGGGCAATTTTCTCTCCTGCACCTATCGTCATATTTATATTTTCAAGTACAAGTTTTCTTGTTCCGTATCTGAAATTAAGATTTTCTATTCTGATGGGATAATTAAGTGACTGAGGCGAAAGTTTTCTATTTTCATCTGCTACTTTTTCAAGTTCCAAGTCGAGGATCTCACTTAAACGTTCAGCCGCTACAATAGCCGTCTGCATCGTAGGCTGTAAGTTGATAAGATTCTTTACAGGGTCAAGAAAATATGCCAAAAGAGCATTAAATGTCAGCAAACTTCCTAATGTCATATCACCGTTAAGAACACTGACCACACCTACCCAAAGAATGACAGTACCGCCGATTGTGGAAATTGCTCCTGTCAGTGTTTGCTGAGCGTTTGTGATCATTCCGCCCTTGAAAACGCTTTTCAGAAGCTTAACAAAAAGTTTATCCGTTTTAGCTTGAGCTTTATCTTCAGCATGGAAGGCTTTTACTGTTTCAATTCCATTCAGAGTTTCAACAAGATATGATGTAACCTGTGAGTTATCCTCCATCTGCTTTTCATTTATCTTTTTAACAGGCTTATTAAAAGCAAATACGATTACTCCATATAATGCTACTATGACAACTGAGATTCCAAACAATAAATGATTCTGCGTAAACAACACAATACCGCCCACTAAAGCCATAAGTGTGTCTATAATGATAGAAAGTGTTGCACTTGAAATTGCATCGCGAATTTTTGATGCATCCATAAATCTTGATACAATTTCTCCGACTTTTCTTGTTCCGAAAAAATTCATCGGCAACCCAAGAACATGCTGATAATATCCGAGAATTAATGGTATATCAAGCTTTTGACTAAGATAAAGCATAAGATGATTTCTAAATGCTTCAAGAAGCGATTTGAATATATATAGAACAATAACCCCTATGGAAAGAGTTATCAGTGTTTTTCGTAGTGAATTAGGAACGATATCGTCCATTATAACTCGGAAATAGAATGATGTTAATATTCCAAATATTGTTATAATTAATGAGGAAAGGAAAATATTGAGGAGAAGTCTTTTTTGCGGAAACATAAGACTGAAAAATCTGGAAAGAACTCCTTGATTTTCATTTCCTTTTTGAAATTTTGACGTTGGAACAAGAAGAATCAAAACTCCAGTCCATATTTTGAAAAATTCTTCGGGAGCATATTTTACTATGCCCTTTGCCGGATCGGCTATTATTATTTGTTTTTTTGTTATTTTATGTATAACCACATAGTGAAGCAGACTGCCGTCCACCACTACATGAGCTATCGCAGGAAGCGGAAATTCGGTAAAAAAAGCTTCTTGATTACCTTTTACTCCCTTAGCAGAAAAGCCAAGCTGTTCGGCAGCTTTTATCATTCCATAGGCATTGGTGCCTTGCTTATCTGTTCCGGCAACTTCCCTGATCTTCGATATTGACAGATTCAGTCCGTATTGCTTTGATATTGTTGCAAGACAGGCTGCTCCGCAGTCGGTTATGTCGTGTTGTTTTACACAGTAGTATTTCATTTTTTCACGTCCTATCTTGTAGCCTTCCGTTTAAAAGAACCAACAAATTATTAACAGAATTCTCTGAATCATGCTTGTATTTAAGTCTAACCGTAATAAGTAAAAGTATTTTTATAGACAAATTACGTTTGCTCATAAATATTGTGCCTATATCGTATGTCTCAAAAATATATAGTACATATCAAACATAAACTAAAGCAGAACGAATAACTCTGAAAGAATTATTCTTTTGTTCATGGTTATCTGTTTTACTTTCATGTAGTTATACCCGACTTGGACTCATCTGCGCAGTCCGCTGCAAAAAAGCCTCGTCGTTCTTCATGCGATTCAGCCTTACAAGAAGTAACACTCCGCAAACTATAAAGAGTGCCAAACTTATATAAAAGAGGTATTCTCTCGCATAAATTTGCTTATAGAAGCACGCAAGAGTATATACAGTCGCATTGGCGGTAATGTGGAAGACTATACTGTAAATAATATTTCCGCTTTTAAGATAAATAAATCCAATGATTATTCCTGTTGCCATAAGATCGGCAAATCTTGCGAAAGAGGAAGGAAAGTGCATTATCATCCATGCAGCTGATATCAAAACGATAGATACGGCACGTTTGATAGCGCTGCCATTTGAAGCTAAGAGAAGCAGAGTCAGCATTGCAAATCTGAAAATGAGCTCCTCTCCTATCGGAGCTATCGTTGAAGCAAGCACTAGATATATCACCTCTGCAACACTGCCGTCGGGTTCACCGCTGAGCACATTCCTATAAACGATGAACATAATGCAGAGCATATAGAAAAAAGCTGTCAGCACAACAAGGAGAAGGATATTCGCCCTCGGCTTGATTACATAGTTTTTTAGGCGCACCTTATACTCTACGCTCATTACGAGCACAGCAAGAAGTCCGCCCATAAATAGGGAAATTGCCATTGCAATACTGTTATGGTTTTCATCTTTATCTATAATGGAATAGATAACAGAAAAAAAGATTGGGAAAGCGCCTACTATCCACATGACAATAGCATTTCCAAACGCTTTTTTATAGGATCTCATGATTACCTCCGACGTAAATAGCTTCTCACGAAACACAACAATGCATATATAGGAACAAGTTCTTATATATGCAAATGATGTGATCGTTTATCGTTATGTTTTAACAGTTAATTGATCTGACAGATCAATATGGATAGCTGTTCCAGCCTGCTTTAAAGGAAGCCTTCCATGAATCCCACTTCTGATTGAGATAGTCGAGAGCCTCGAGGAAGTCCTTGAAGTCGCCGCCGCCGTCAACATTGTTCAGCTCGTCTGATGTGAGCTCGGTGAATGCTGCTGTATTGATAAGATTAGTTTCCATAATTAATTTACCTCCTTGAATTAATGAGTGCCATCGTAGATTCCTTCGCCTACGCCACCCCAGAAGTCTACCCATGCATGGCAGAAATAGCCGATGTCTCTGAATAAGTCGCCACCTGTAACGTCAAAAAGCTCCTCGCTGTCCATTGCAGCAAACATATTGTTTTCCATGATATTTTCCATTTTAATTCTCTCCTTGAATTAGTGTAAGAGATCGTAAGCTTTCTCGCCTACGCCGCTCCAAAAACTGCACCAGCCGTAAGCAAGGTTGTATCCTACCTTACCCCAATCGGTGCTTCCTCCGTCAACCACCTGCATCTCATCGGAAGAAAGCTCTGCAAAACCGTTTGACATAACCATTTCCATTGTTATGTACCTCCTTGATTTTAATTAGTTTATATCAAAGCTAAATATCATATCGTGCACTATATGAATTTTCAGCTGAGATAACTTGTTAACTTTATTACTGTATAATTATACACTCAAATGATTCTTTCGTGTTAAATTTTTCGTAAACGGTCGTTTTATATCCCTAAATGGCAGTCAAAATTCTGTTAAATTCGATTATTATTCTATTTATCTTTTCAAAAACTATTATAAATCATAAAAACTCTCAGGCGATTATATCGTGTTGTTTTATGCAGTAGTATTTCACGCTTGTTTTCTCCTGCTAAATTTAATGTTTAATAAAATCAAGCAAATTGCCATTAAAATAATTGATGATATAAAATAAATATTGTTTAATTCGCTTATACTTTCCGCACCTAATATTGTCTTTTCAATTATTGGAAAATAAAACGAAATTACAGAAAAAGAATTATTTATAATATGGGCTGTCATAGAATACATGATATTATTTGTCTTAAAGAAAATATATGTGTACAAAATAGCAGCACCTGCAATTGTAAAAGCCGATGGCAAATCTGGGAAATGTATAACTGTAAAAAAAACTACACTTAATACAGAAGAAAATAATAATTTTCCATATTTTTCCCCTAAGGTTGTAAATCCATATCTAAATACAAACTCCTCGATTATAGGAGCAATAATTATGGAACATATAATATCATGAATCGTCATAGGAGGAAGTTCTTCTTCAGAATACGGGAAAATATTAAAAAAAAGTTGAGAACTAAAAATTGTCCAACAGAACCCAATAATTACAAAAAGAATAAAAACTATGATGTCAAGATTGGAAAATATTTTTTTCCAATTGGATAAAGCTTGTTCTTTTTTTAAGTTATATACAACTAATATAAATCCTATCAGCATTGAATAATTTGATACTGCTGAAATAATAGTTATGTGTTCTGTAAACAATGCAAATATGAAAGTTATTATTATTGTTGGCAGAATAAACAGAACAGTCAATTTTAATTCTTTCTTTAATAATCTCATGTTTACCTCAGTAAAATATAAAATTTTCCTCCCAGTTTGAACGTATAAACTGGGAGGATTTTGCAAGCTTAACCTGCGTTCCAGCCGTCAACGAGACCAGAAGAAATATCATCTCTCTTTTTATACACAAATTTGATGATTTTAATTCCCCATTTTAACAGGGTGGCAGGGCTTCCTCCATCAGTTTCTGACAGTTCAGCCTCTGTCATCTCGTTAAATGCGTTTAAATTGTAGTTTTCCATTTAAAATACCTCCATTTTACGCAAGACTTGCGCCGAAATCATACATAGGATTGAATACATAGGTCTTGTATGCATTAGCTGCTTTTTTAGCACCCTTACCTACATAGTAAGAAACCCAATATACGATAGATTTACCGCCATCGATTTCCGTCATTTCCATTGCAGAAAGCTCTGCAAAACCGTTTGACATAACCATTTCCATTGTTATGTACCTCCTTGATTTTAATTAGTTTATATCAAAGCTAAATATCATATCGTGCACTATATGAATTTTCAGCTGAGATAGCTTAGTTAATCTTCATTACAATATAATTATATACCCCAATTATTCTCTTGTGTTAAAATTTTCGTAAATGGTCATTTTTTGACTCTAAATGGTAGTTTGAAATTTTACTCTTTTATACTATTTCATTACATAATCTGTCATATCGTGTTATTTTACGCAGCAGTATTTCATATAATAAAACTACTTATTATCTTTCTTACCCATAAAATTTGCTATAATAAGTACTAATCCAAAAATTGCAATTCCAACACTTGCAATAAGCATATATCTCTTATTATCATTAAATTGAAACATCAACATCATTATTCCTGAAATAAACATAATTGCCGAAGCAATCAATTTCATTATTTTATTTTTACTCATTACAATATACTCAACTTATAGTGAAAAACTATTGTTATCTTTTAAAGTTAAGTCTCGAATCAGTTTTCGTTTTTTCTGGTATCGCAGATAAATCCTTTAAAACATATTTTCATAAAAAGCCCTAAATATGGTAATAATCATGATTATTGTATAGAATAATGATTTCCATACAATTTCTTTCTTCATCTTAAACTTATGGTTGTAAAGTAATTTGCAACCCTTTACAGAGTACCAACCATCTACAAGACCTGATGCTATTTTGTCTCTATATTTTAATGCAGCACCGCAAACAGTAAAAACCAAAACGTTATTTAAACAATATGTTAGGACTATTCTTCACTTGAATTGTTGTTTTTATTGATTGTTAAAATTGAATCTACTAACCCCCAAAAACCAATTCCCAACATAAAACCAAAAAATATATCAGTTATCCGATGCGAATTTGATAATAAAAGAAAAAGTATACTAAATAATATCATGAACGTTTCAAAAGGAATTCTACTTTTTAATATTTTCATTTTATTTTCACCTACTTTAATAATTGACTACAGCATGATTTTCATGCTGTAGTCAAAATTGAAATTAAACACAAGCTACAATTATACCACCAACAATCATAGCTCCGCCTTCGATAATTCTTTTAGTACCATCAACAGCACCTATTCCAGAATATATTTCAACAGCTCCAAACACAATTGATGCTCCTGCACCAAGATACTTCCAAAAGCTTCCGCCATCAACGTTTAAAAGATCTTTCTCATTTAACTCTATAAAAGCACAATTTTCCATTTTTTACCTCATGTATTTTCCCAAACATAATCCAATGCTGTACAACCAGCAGAAAAAAGAGTTACTCCTGCTGCCGGACTGGCTGCCAAACCAACGATAGGTGACCAAGCAACGCACACTGCACCAACAGTTGCAAGTATTGCATTCTTCCAGCCACCTCCGTCAACAAGTTCCATTTCATTCGCAGAAAGCTCTGCAAAACCGTTTGCCATAACATTTTCCATTGTTATGTACCTCCTTGATTTTAATAAATTTATATCAAAGCCAATCATCATATCGTGCACTGTATGAATTTTCAGCTGAGATAGCTTATTAATTTTCATTACTGTATAATTATATACTAATTTTTTATTTTGTGTTATTTTTTTCGTAAGTGGTCGTTTTATGTCCCTTAATGGTTATAGTTAGAAAATAAATATAATAATTGTTCTCATAGAAAATATGTAGATTATTCAAAAATGCACCTCTATGAGAACAACATATTATTTATAAATGTAATTTTTTACATATACTTGCTTATTAATCTAGCAAACAAAGACGCTACTACAGGTCCTACTATAGGTCCTACTATAGGTCCTGTGATAATTGAGCCACCGTCAACTTCATTCATTTCATATGCAGAAAGTTCTGCAAATCCATTTTTCATAACATTTTCCATTGTTATGTACCTCCTTAATTTTAATATATGTATATCAGAGCTATTTCATTATATTGCGCACTATAATTTCACAGCTAAGATAGCTTAATTAGTTCTCACTATTATACCATAGCGTCTTATTTAAGAGAGTTTCTCAACAGTATATCCCATTTTTTCCAGAAGATCATCTACGCCGTTAGCACCAGAATAGTGAGCAGCTCCTACCATAAACAAACAATTCTTATCTTCTTTGATATATGATGATGCCTTTTCAGCCATATACTGATTGCGGTCATCGAGAATGATATTAACATATTCTTCATAATCGTCTTTGAGATCATCAGGAAGTTCCTCAAGATCTGTGTCCATATCTATGGGAATATCTCCGCTGCCTTTTGCCCACATATTATAAAGCTCGCTGTATGATTCAGCAAAATCGTTAATATCGTCAATATTATCTATCATTTCACTGATATTGAAATCTGCGTAATCATCTGAATAAGCATTAAGAGCTTCTGTCTGCATTGAAAGTTCCTCAATATTGATTATTTCCTTACCATCTTCCTGGGCTTTTGAAATGAAATATGTATCTGTGCCGGAAAGGTTCATATTTTCAAGACGAAGAAACATCACTGTTTGAAGCTGATTTATCCAATAACCAGTAGTATATTGATCAAGCATTTCTGAATAAGCCCCTATACTATCAAAATATTCCTTTGCTTTATTGTATGTTTCCACAGATATGTGATCTTTAATAGTTGAACCATCATTGTAGATCATACTGTTCAGATATTCCATTTGAACATTGGCATCGGTTGTTAGAACAGTAATATCATACTCGACAGCAATCGAATCACAGTTATTATAAATATCTATTAATTCTGACGGATAATCTGAAACGTCTTTTGGAAGCATATGAATCGTTCCTAAAAGATAAATTGAATTACCGCTGTCAGAATCTGTGACCTTCCAAAGAGGCGGATTAATATCTGTTAAATCAATAAATTCATTGATATCAGCAGTTCTGCCATATTGATTTTCTGAATTATCAGAATCATTTTCCTCATTGACTTTTGTAGTTTCAGCAGATTCTTCTATTGATTCTGTAGATTCTAATATATTTGTTGCCGCAGTAGATTCTCTTGATGATGAATCATCCTTTTTGCCACTGCATGAAACAAAAGAAAGTGTCATCATTGCGGCAGTTATCGCTACTATTATTTGATTTTTCTTCATTTTACTTATACCTTTCTATCAATGGTAAGATTTCATTTGATGTGCTAAGATATCCAGTTTTTAAACAAAGTATCAAAATTATTTACCCGTGTTTCACTCCATAATTCAGATGTTTATAAAATGTTATCACTGACACCTACGTACATATCAACAATTAAACTGTTGATGTCATTTGGATTAGTAGGCTCCTGAACGGTAACGTTATAACCGGTTGTTATTGGTGTGAGTTTGTGATCTGCTATGTACTTCATAAGCTCATTTGCACTATTCTGAAGCATTGCAGGATTACCCTGATGTCTTATCTTAACAGCATTATTCAGCCTAAATATGGGCTTGAATTTATAATCTGAGGGTACTCGGATTTCCTTATTCAGAGGAATGAGAATCTCAACGTCCATGACTGGCTGCAAACCATTATTTTCAATAGAAAAGGTTGAAGTTACTGAACAGCCTTTTTTCTCAGCCGAATTTTCGCTTATGATTTGTTCCATTTCCTTTATTACCTGTGACATCTGCTGTTGTGTTACTTTTCCACGAAACGAAATAACATTCTCCATTTCTAAGCAAGCATTATTGATTACTTCCAATGTGAATACCTCTTTTCTTTATAAAAATCACGTAGTCCCTCTGGCTCACTGGGTTGATGCAATATAAACTTACACGTTCCGGTTGAAAACCAAAAAGAGCAAACAACCGCTAACGAAGCCAAACCACTTGCATATTTTAATGCTATTTTCTTAATTACTTTCATTTTTATACCTCCGGTAATTTCTTTACGAAAATAATTATAGCAAAAAATATCAATTTTGGTCATAAATGTATTGAACGGTTGATTTTAATCCCTAAACGGTATGTTAATATGTAAATTTGTTTTTCACAATTCCAGTGATTTGCGTAATCAATGTAAAAAATTGAATAACAATTATTAATATACAATAATTTTTATAATTACAAAACATTAAAATTGAAAATAGTAGTGTCAAACATATGGCAAACAAGCAATAACGGTTTTTCAATTTTCTTCTCTCATCCTTATTGATTCTTTTGTGAATGCTATCTACAGGTGTGAGAATACCTATCAATACAGAAATAAGCATGAAAAATATGACTACAAAATATATATTTATACTAACCATATCACTAACATTGATTGTTAAAATATAAATAAATATTGATAATATAAAACATGTACTGCTTTTTTCTGCATGATAACCTCCTGAAAGTCGTCTTAGCGGAATTATTACGCATAAAAATATAACAGTTTCAACAAATTTATTTACTAAAGCACCAATAACCAATGTTACAATTACATTAAAACTCATTTCTAAAAACCCTGAGATACAATATTTATACATATCTTTCTCTTTATCCGTGATTACAGAATTTCTTATTAAAAACTCGCTTATAAACTCACTAATAAAATTAAGCATAAAAAAATACCACCATTTCCTTTTATGAAATAATGGTATCAATTATAAAGCAAAAATTATCATTAAATATCTGAACGGTTATTTTTTATCCCCGAAAGGTCATTCATCAATCAACGGAATAACCGCTGTTGCCTCGAATTTGGATTCTTTTCTCTCTACGTTAAAACTTCCGCCATACTTTTCTACGATCCTATTGACATTGCCAAGCCCATAGCCGTGTCGGATCTTATCAGGTTTATCACTTTTTAATTGCCTGCTCATATTTGTCGCTACAGCAGAATTCAGAATATTTATAACCAAGGCAGTTTCAGTTGTAAATATATTTATCTTTATATATCTGTCATCAAGATTAGAAATCTTTACACAAGCCTCGATCGCATTATCCAAAAGATTTCCTAAAGCAACACTTAAATCATAACGTTCTATATTTATCTTGCTTTTATCAATTTTAATGTCCGTTTTGAATTTAATTTTATTTGAATCAGCGACATTGTATGCGTTGCTGACAAGAGCATCGATAACCAGATAACCGGAGTTTATGCGCTTATACGAATTACTGATATTATTCATTGCAGTATCTATATAATATATTGCTTCATTGTAATCCTGTTGAATCATACACTCACGCAAATATATTAAATGTTTATTCGTATCATGAATAATACCGCTTATACTTTTGAACGACATCGAGGTTTGTTCGTATTTTTTCTCTTGATACATAAACTGTGTTTCCAATTTCGTTTGTTTTTCCACAATTTCGTTCGCCTTGATAATATTGCTTAAAAGATAATATACAATAAAATTTATAACTAATATTCCCAGTACAGCAATATTATTCGTTATGTTCGCATTAGCGCTCGTTTCCTTTGATACTATTGTAATTGATATTATAATAAAAATGCTGAGTATTGGTACTATTATTAAGCACAAATAATCTTTAAAGCAAGCCCTTAAAGCATTCTTTTGCATGATAAGCATTACAATTAGAATCATTATAAATTTGATTAATTTTGAAAGCATAACAGCATATAAATATATATTTTCTGATGTTATATTACCATCCGTAAATTTTCCGACAAAAGATAAAATACTATTGGAAGCAACCTCTGATAACATTGAAAATACTTGGAGTGAAAAAGCGGCAAATAGTTTTATTATCATTTTTGATTCGTATAGGTATGCAAGAAAATACACTTCTATTATGCTGACGATCATAAAAAAGATCCAGGCATTTATCGGTAACCGCATGAACCAAAATAATACGCTTGTTGAAATAAATATTAAATAATATATCGGTTTTGATATCCAATATTTCCTATTATTTTCAAACAAAGTATCCAGATAAATCATTGTTATTATAACATCGAAAACAGAAGCGGCAATAGTAAAAATTAATTGCGTCGTTTCATTCATTATTTTCTATACCTCACAATCATGTATTTTGAAAAGGCTTCTTTAATTTCAGAGAGCTTTCTGCGGCTTGCTTCAACGACTTTTCCATTTGTCAGTTCTACCATATTGGAATTAAATCTTTTTATATATTTCATATTGACTAACACAGATCTGTGAACACTTATAAAATATTGTTCTTTTAATTTTGCTTCCATTTCCGCAATTTTTCCTTTAATTACAAAAGTTTCATTAATGGTCGTTACTAACAGATCTGATTTTCTAGTAAGACTTTTTATTGTTTCAAAACAAACGATATCTTCCAAGTGCAGAACAATTTCTCCCTTTTTTAAGCTTACCACAGTAATATTGGTTTGCAATTCAGAAAGATATCCTATAAGCCTTTTCATTTTTTCTTCAAATAGAGAATATGTCAGAGGTTTAGTCAAATACTGATATGCTTGTACATCGAAACTGTCTTGCATATATTCCGGATAACTTGTAATAAATATTATCAAGACATTGCGATCGGGAAGCTGACGTATTTTTTCTGCTAACTTCATACCGCTGATTTTTGGCATTTCCACATCCAAAAAAGCCACATCGTATTTAGAGGGAGTTCCATTATACGCATTTAGTAATTTATTACCATCAGAATATTTATCAATATTAAAATCAACTCCACTTTGAACAGAAAATGTAATCAAATAATCTTCAATTTTTTTTATTTCTGACATCTCATCGTCACATATCGCAATATTTAAAAGCATTGTGGTCACTCCTTAAATTCGATATAATTATTATAACACATCTGCTCAAAATTTTCAATATGATAATCTACCTTTCAGGGGCATATAAAAACCATTCAAGAAGTGTAATAATATCTTGTTAAATGTAAATAATATTATTTTATGATACATTTTCGTCAATTCCGTCCATTAGTCAAATCAGAATTTAAAACAACGAAATATAGCCAATATTCAGGAATCAGATTACAAAAAACTGACGGCTGAAAAATTAAGCAGATAGTTGCAATCTGCTAACATAATTCTTCTTCATCTGCATGGAGGAATGCACATAGCGGTTAAGAGTAATGCTTGCGTCGGCATGACCGAGCAGTTCGCTGAGAGTCTTGGGATCGAAGCCATTTTCAATGCAAATAGTCGCATAAGTATGACGAAGAAGATGAAAGTTGACGTTCCTGATTCCGCAGTTTTTCAGAATTGCTTTGAATCTGTTCTGCATAGTTCTTGGTTCAGTTGGCTTGCCTTTACCTGTGATAATATAGAAATCGCCGCAGTTTCTGTAGCCCCTTAGAATGTCCAAAACAAAAGCAGGAATCGGAACAGTGCGAACTGAACTTTTACTTTTAGGAGTACCGATAATAACCTGTGATTTTCCTTTTTTACTTACACGCTGAACGGTTCTTTTTACATACAGAACAGCATTGTCGAAATCAATATCTTTCCACTTTAAACCGCAAAGTTCGCCGATACGCAAACCCGTAAATAAACATAACAATATCGCAATATTTGTGTTATTCTGATTATTTAGCAGATAAAATTCAAGTTTCTTTCTTTCGTCAGCAGTCAAAATATCAGTCTGCTTTTTCTCAATTTTCGGCATGGTAAAACAAGTTTCACGCACACCGTACTCCCTTGCTGCATAAGCCTCGATGCTACGATATACTGTCATTATATCACGAACCGACTTTGCAGAAAGTCCGCCATTGCCATTCAATCTGCCGTGATTTAATTTGTGGTGAATGAAATCATTAAGTCTGCTCGTGGTCAGATTCTGCATAAACTCTCCACCTAAAATTGGGATAATATGCTTGTTCACGATATTCGCATAATTGACATAGCTTGACTCCTTAACCCGAAGCTTTGCCGAGGAAAGCCATTGTTCAGCGACTTCACGAACCGTCAATTTTATTGCAGAAACAGACTGCTTCTGCCTGATTGAGTACATCTCTGACATTTTTTCCTTAACTTCGGAAAGCGTTCTTGCGTATACAGATTTGTACTTGATCTTTCCGTTATCCTGATATCCGACAGGCACACGACCTTCAAACCGTCCGTCCTTACGCTTGTAAATATTACTTCCTCTTTTAGCCATAAAAATCCTCCGTTCCGACTGAAATATGACGGTTTAACAACTTTAAATTAACGTTAAAATCTCATTTTCAGTACAAAAATTTTCAAAAAACCCTTTACTTTTGCAAAATTTATGATATAATATTATTAGATTTACCGCAAATCCATACCAAAAACCACATCGCTAATGGACGGAATTGACGAAAACAGCGTACCGAATTTTTTAATGATCCGATACGCTGTTTTATTTTAATATTCCTGAGTTTGACCATGTTCTTCCTTAATTCCAAGAGCCAAGTTTTTCTCCCGAATCATTCTACGAAGTTTGCTGTCGATCATTTTTCTGCCCGATCGAAAATTTCGGTGATAATCATCTTCGATACATCGACTTAGATTCACAAATAAACTCAAAATTGTATTTGCAAGTATTTCATTTTCAAAC
>Ga0129308_1001928_pt1 | contig 19392 bp, 18 predicted proteins | sample L827metagenome_FD_94440 | JGI IMG/M metagenome (GOLD analysis project Ga0129308, IMG submission 94440) | Ring-tailed lemur group fecal microbial communities from Wisconsin, USA - L827 metagenome | ecosystem: Host-associated > Mammals > Digestive system > Large intestine > Fecal | place: USA... | reverse complement strand
TTGAAGGATGCCATGAACTTTGAGGGCAGCGACGCCGAGAAACAGGCAAGGATCTACCTTGCGACATTCGGTATTGATTACGATGCCATTACCAAGGAGCAATTCATCAATCTCATTGAAGTATTAAAGCTGTCCAAACACATGAAAAGCCCTGCCAACCAGCGTGGCAAAGCGAGGGCATACCAGCCTCATGGGAAAGGAAAACGGAAACGCAAATAAACAGAAAAACACGCCATACTCAGCCCTTGAAGCTGAATATGGCGTGTTTTTTTCGTTGACCAATCCCGTCTGACAGATGCTCATTTCGTGTTATTTGGCTAACACTGTTTTACGACCACCCGGCTATGCCGCTGCTCCTCCTTTCCAAACCGAACCCGCTGCGCTGGGCTTCGGTTTGGTTTTGGGTGCAGACCTGGAAATAACGGTATCTATACTGTTGCGATATTACAAAATCCACAGTCCCCCATGTGGGGACTGCGGATTTTTCGTGCCGGTCGGACGAGAACCGGAGGTTCGATTTAGCGGGCCTTAGGCGCTTTGCGCGTTAGGCCCGCTTAATACATAGGAGCGAAACGAGCCGCAGTCCCGGCCCCGCATTGATTCTCCCTGCAATCGGTTTGCAGCGTTTCGATCCGCTGCGGGATGTAGGCCATAATAGGCCGTCAGTTTCCGGTTCTCAGATGCGGCACAGATATTCCCCGGCCCGTTTTTCCCGGGTTACGTCCAAAAATTCTATTCCCTACTCCCCTTTTGACCGTCTCCAGACCAATTCCTGCACAGGACTTCCAAACTCCTCCATCAGCCGTCCCTCCGCAAAACCCAGCCGCTTGTAAAACGCCCGTGCCGCTTTCCCCTCCGGCGCGTCCTCCCGGTAGGTGGTAACGGTAATATCCTGCCCCGGTTCCATGAACGTCAGCATGCAGGCCACCATGCGCTCCGCGATATGCTGTCTGCGGTACATCTGATCCACCGCCAGAAAACAGAGTACACCTTCCCCAGAAAACAGAAGGCCGCCCACAACGCGGTCTCCACTTTTGGCGCAGACCGCGTTTCCCCGGCGGATGAACTCCAACACCGTCGTTCTGTGTTCCTCCAACGCTGCCCTGGTCTCCAGCCCGGGGAAGCTGTCCTTGACCTGTTCCACCAGTTCCATCCAGGCGTCGAGGTCGCATATTTCCGCAAGTTTGATTTCCATGGTGACGACCCTCCCTCCACTTAAACTCATTGTAGCGGATAACAGTGAAACGCGCCAGGTTCCGGCGGCTCTTGACCTGCCAACAGTTTTCTCCCATGTGATGACTGATAGGGAGGATTTGACATGGCCCGTCATGTTCGGATGCAAAAAGACCTCCTGGACTCTACGCAGGAGGTCTTGCTTTACTTGGCTGTCCCTATCGTGCTTCCGCTGTCCGCGCCCCTTACCGGACAATAAATTCAAAGTTCTCGCCGTATCCCACCTGGAAACTGGTATGGACCGTCTGACCATCCAAACGCACGACACGGCCCTTCATCTCAAGCTGCGGGGTATTCCGTGCGACCTGCAGCAGCTTCGCCAGCTTTGCGTCCGCCCGCACGATGCTCAACCGCATGGTAGTCCGTTTCAATTCGATCCCCTTCTCCTCCCGGAGATAGCGGTAGGTGGAATCATTCTCCAGATCAATGGACAGCAAATAGGCATACTCCATGGGGTAGAAATTATCCTCCAGCACCAAGGGCCGGTCTCCAGCATAGCGCAGGCGGCGAATACGTACCGCGGGCTCTCCCGGTTTGAGCCCCAGCATCTCGCGCACATAGGACGGCTCAGGATTGCTGATTCCGGCCTCCAGGATCTTGGCGCTGGCAATCAGGCCGTTGGCCGCGCACATCTCCGTAAAGCTCATCGGGCCATCCAAGCGGCGCGTCATTTTGGGCGCACGGATAAAGGTCCCTTTCCCCTGCTTCTTCTCCACCAGACCCTGGTTGACCAACTCGTCCACCGCCCGGCGGATGGTGATCCGGCTGACGCCGTACTTGCTGGACAGTTCTTCCTCCGTGGGAAGACGTCCGCTCTGGTTGAACAGCCCATGCTCAATGTCCTGATGCAGCTGCTCCACAATTTGAGCATAGAGGGGGACAATGCTGTTGTGGTTCAAATCCGTCTGCATGCGTCTCTCCGCCTTTTCCAAAGTTCATACAATATATAACGTTAGGATACTGCGGTTCAAGGTTATCCCATTACGTCATATATAATTTCATACTCATTATATCAGAAATTTTCATGGATAACAAGTGGCTTTTTCCATTCTTCCCGGTCTGAACCAAAGGAAAACAGGCGCCCCACCGAGGGGCGCCTGTTTCATTCGATTTCAAAAAGATCAATATTCAAATTTCCACATATAGCGGCGGTAGGACATGGGGTGCATCCGCACGTCACCCATGGCGGAGATGAGCTGCTTGGAAACCGGGTGCATCAGCAGGGCGTTGAAATACTCGGCCACGCTTTCATCCAGTTCGCCCAGACCCAGCTTCTCCGCGTCCACGATCCAGTGGTGGCCGCCGAATTTATTCAGGAAGCGCTCAGCCCGCTCGTCCAGGGGACGGGTACGGCCCACGCTCTTGAACAGAAGGATCGCCAGGTCCTTGTCGCAGGTCTCGAAGGCGCCATGGAAATATTCGCCGGAGTGGACCGGTACGCAATGTACCGTCTGCATCTCCTGGAAGAAGCAGAACGCATCGGAATACGCCACTTCCCAGGCGGCGCCGCTGCTCATCACGTTCCAGACCGTGTCGTCCTTATAGGTCATGGCGAAGAGGGCGGCGTCCTCCTTCAGGCTCTGGTAGGCGTTGGCGTAGATGGCAGGCATCTTCTCAAAGGCCTCCATGGCCTTGTCGTAGCTGGCGTAGTTGTCATACTCCTTCAGCAGCCAGAAGGCGATCTTCAGGGCGGTGCCCTGGCTGTTGCAGTGGATCAGGGTGGGATCCTGATACCACTCGTCGGCATGATAATAGGTGATGTAATATTTGGCGGTCTGGGCAGTGAGGGAATCGGCATAGCCGGACAGGCCGATGGTGACGGCGCCCTTGTCGTTGGCCACACGCAGGGCCTCCACCGTCTCCGGGGTGGCCTTGGTGGAGGTGGCGATCACCAGGGTATTCTGGTCCACCGACTTGGGCGTGGCATTGACAAATTCACTGCTGTTATAGCCCTGTACCCGCAGGGAGCTCTCCTGGTTCAGCAAATAACGGGCGGGATAGGAGGAGGCAAAGGAACCGCCGCAGGCCACGAAAATGACCTGTTTCAATCCGCCGTTGGCTTCCAGATCGGCCTTGGCCTTCCCCATGACCTCCATAACTTCCTGCATACCTTTGATCATTGATGTATTCCTTCCTTTCTTCTTTCAACGGAGCGCGGCAGTGGCCTGCTCATCAATCTGATAGTGAATGCCGTCGCTGACAATGGCCACACCGTACTGCTCCCGGGCAGCCTGGATGGACACTTTGCCTTCGATCACATCTTGCAGCACCTTCTCCACAGGGCGCTTCATGGGATCGCCATAGCCGCCGGCGCCGGGAGTCACCACCCGGATCACATCTCCCTTTCTCAAGGGCAGGCTGGTGGTCTTGTGGCCCATACGGGTCACGCTGCCATCCTCCACAGACACCCGGTAGAAGGCGCCGGTACCGCCCTCCTGGCCGCCGTTCAGGCCCCAGGGGTGGAACTTATGGCGGTCGCCCAAGCCGGTGTACAGCACGTCATCCTGGAGGATCTCCAGTTCACGCTCGATGCCCAGGCCGCCGCGCATCTCGCCGGCTCCGCCGGTGTCCGCTTTCAGCTCATATTTCCGGGCCAGGATCTTGGTGAACTCCATCTCAGTGGCCTCGATGGGCATGTTGGAGGTGTTGGTCATGTTGACCTGAACGCCGGACAGGCCGTCAAACTTCCGGGAGGCTCCGCCGCCGCCGGCGATGACCTCATGGAAGATAAACACGCTGTCGGTACCGATGGCTCCGTCGCCTGCCAGAATGGTGGTGGTACAGGCGCCGTTGCCGGCGGTGATGGCAGTGTCGGGGAACACCGGGGCCAGGGCGCCGAAAATGGCGTCGGGGATACGCTGGCAGCAGTCGATCTGGGCGCCGATGGGGCTGGGTTCGGTGGGATTGACGATGCAGCCCTTGGGGGCGATGATCTTGATAGCCCGGTTGATGCCCTCGTTGGCGGGGATATCATCGCCCATCAGCGCCTTGACAGAGAAGAAGACCGCCGCCTTGGTGCAGGGATAAGGCACGTTGATGGGAGCTTTGATCTGGTCGGCAGTGCCCGTGAAGTCGAAGGTCAGGTCATCGCCGGACACCGTCACCTTCACCTTGATGGGCAGGGGATCGGGGTACTTGTCGCCGCAGCCGTCCACGTAGTCGGTATAACAGTACTCGCCGTCGGGGAGGGTGGCCACAACGGCGCGCACACGGCGCTCGGAATAGGTGACCAGCTCTCTCATGCAGTCGATCAGCACGTCGCCGTAGCGGGCATAGGCCTCCTGGATGCGCTGGACGCCAATGAGATTGGCGGACATCTGCGCAGTCAGGTCGCCCTCCCGTTCCTGAGGCACACGGGTGTTGTCCAGCAGCAGGTCCATCACGCTGGGCAGCAGCTGATTGTTTTCCCGGATACGGATGACAGGAATACGGATACCCTCCTGGAACAGGCTGTCGGCATCGCCCGAGGTGGAGCCGGGCACCTTGCCGCCGATGTCGGAGTGATGGGCGATGTTGGCGATCCAGCCCACCAGCTTGCCCTCCGCAAAAGCGGGCGCGGCGATGACAATATCAGGCAGGTGATTGCCGCCGCCATGGTAGGGGTCGTTGGCAATAAACATGTCTCCGGGTTTCACATTTTCCCGGCCGAATTTCTCATAGATATTGGGCACCACGCTGAGCATGGAACCCAACAGAGCGGCCAGGCTCTCCACCTGGGCCACGCTGTTGCCGTCGGGATCGATGACGGCGGTACAGACATCCCGCCGCTCCTTCATATTGGTGGAATAGGCGCTGCGGACAATGATGCCGTAGGTCTCCTCTGCAATGGACATCAGCAGGTTGCGGACAACTTCTACTGTAACAGTATCAATTTTTCTCGCCATCTCACTTCACCTCATCGTCATGGATCTTCAGATTGTGATAGCCGTCCACATGGATGGTCCAACCGCCGGGCACTACCAGGGTGGTATCCATCTGCTCGCAGATGCAGGGACCGGGAATAGACTGGCCGGGGATGAAATCATCCCGCAGATAGACCGGAGTCTCCACGTAATCCTCGCTGCCCTGGAACAGGACGCTTCTGATCTCGATGGGCTGAGGCAGAGGAGCCTCAGGTTGGAGGGGCACAGGAGCCAGATCGGGTTTGTCAATGACGCCAATGGCAGAGACACGGTAGCTGACAAACTGGACAATGGCCTCCTCCTTGCAGTAGCCGTAGCTGCGCTTATGCTCGGCGTGGAAGTCAGCCAGCGCCTGTTTCAGCGTCTCCGCTGTCATTTCACCGGCGGGGACCGGAATACAGATCTCAAAGTTCTGGCGCTGATAGCGCATATCCACAAAGTACTCGAAGTAACGGCGGTCAGCGGCAACGCCTTCCTTGTCCAGCAGCGCGGTCCCCTGCTCCACCATATTCCGGAACTGCTCGTTGATGGCATCCAGATTCTCCTCCGCGCCGTTCATGACCTTGGTGCGGGACAGGTCGAACTTGGTGTCGGCCAGCAGCAGGCCCAGGGAACACAGGGTACCGGGATGCGGGGGAATCAGCACTTCCTTCATGCCCAGCTCCTTGGCCACCTCGCACGCGTGAAGGGGACCGGCTCCGCCAAAGGCCATCAGGCTGAACTCGCGCACGTCGTAGCCCTTTTCCACGGACACGCTGCGGATAGCCCGGACCATGTTGGAGTTGACCACGGTGATGATGCCGTTGGCGGCGCGCTTCAGGTCCAGGTCAGACTTGTCACAGATCTTGCTCTGAATGGCCTGCTTGGCCAGTTCGATGTCCACATCCATCCGTCCGCCCAGGATCTTCTTCTGGTTCAGCTTGCCCAGGACGATGTTGGCGTCCGTGACGCAGGGATTCTCGCCGCCCCGCATGTAGCAGGCGGGACCGGGAGTGGCACCCGCGCTCTTGGGGCCCACCTTCAGGGCGCCGCCGTCATCGATCTTGGCGATGGAGCCGCCTCCGGCGCCGATGGTGATGATGTTGATCATGGGGATTCGGGCGGGATAACCCTCCACCTCACGCTCGTTGGATACCTGAGGGGTATAGTTTTCGATCAGAGAAATGTCGGCGCTGGTACCGCCCATGTCAAAGGTGATGATCTTGTCCGCATCACACTGCTTGCCGATATAGGCGGCGGCGATAACACCGGCAGAGGGACCGGACAGAGCGGTCTTGATGGGGCAGTCGATGGTTTCCTTGATGGAAATGATGGAGCCGTTGGACTGTGTCACGTAGGGCTCTACCTTGATGCCGATGCTCTCGATGGAGTCGCGGAAATTGTTCACGTACTTCTCCATGACGGGACCCAGATAGCTGTTCATCACGGTGGTGCTCATGCGGCTGAATTCCCGGAACTCCGGGGCCAGCTTGCTGGAGACCGTGACATAGGCCTCTGGGAACTCCTCATGGATGATCTCCTCGATCCGAAGCTCATGGACGGGATTGATGAAGGAGAACAGGGTGCACACCGCGATGGCCGCCACGCCCTGGGCCTTTAAGTAGCGGACCACCTGACGGGTCTCCTCCTCGTCCAGCGGCGTCTCCACAGTGCCGTCATACCGGATGCGCTCGGTCACGGTGCAGTTCAGTCCGGAGGGCACCAGAGGATAGGGCTTCTGCGCCCGCAGATTGTACAGGGAGGGACGGCGCTGGGTGCCGATCTCCATCAGGTCCTTAAAACCCTTGGTGGTGATCAGGCCCAGCCGGACACCCTTCTTCTCGATCAGAGCATTGGTACCCACTGTCGTGCCGTGGGCCAGATAGCTGACCTCCTCCGGTCCCGCCTGCTTGATCTCCAAAACATCCTGCACACCCTTGACGATCGCTCTGGAAGGGTCCGCGGGAGTGGAGCTGTCCTTATAGTTGAACAGTTCCCCCGTCTCCTGGTTGAACACGGAAAAGTCGGTAAAGGTACCGCCCACGTCAACGCCGATCATATAAGCCATGCGCTTTTCACCTCATTTAAAAATTAACAGTTGGTCCCGGAAGCAACGCTCCCGCCTGTTTCCGGGCCGTTTTTATCTTCTCTCTTTCCATAACATCATATAACATTATATTCCTTCGCGGATAACATAACTCAAATCCACGCTGTTGTCAAGCCTTATTCTGAGAAAATATGGTTTTGTTCCAGCCAGGCTACGCTCTGCCGGTCCGCCGCCCGGGGGTCCTGCCTGTACCGGAGATCGTTGAACTCCATTCCATACATTCCGGTATATCCGGCGGCCTCAATACGAGCCAAATATTGCGCCAGCGGCAGGTCTCCGTCTCCCAGGGCCATGTGGATCGCCGGGTGGGAATCCTGCAGGTGGACATGTCCCAAACAAGGCCCCAACGCCAGATACCGGGACAGGTCATGGTCCATATAGGCCATCTGGCCGATATCCACCATGGCGCAGGCGCTCCCCGCCGGCAGGCGGGAAAGCATGTCTCTTTGCTGCTCCGGTGTGTTCAGCACATTAGAGGACATGGGGGTCAGGGTCTCCAGCACCAGCTTGACCCCATGCTCCAGCCCATAACCCGCAAGCTGCTCCAGGCTGTCCGCCGCCCTCTCCCAGGCCTCTGAGACCGGACGGTTGAAATAACCGCAGCCGGCGGTGACCAGCACCAGCGGGCTCTCCAGGACTTGCGCGGCTTGGATGGCGCGCTGAAAATTCCGAATACTGTGGCGGCGCAGAGCTTCATCTTCCGCAGCCAGATTGACCGGGTAGGTACACTGTTCCGGGGTGATGCAGCAGACCTGCAATTCTCTGTCCCGCAGCTGCCGGCGGATGTTTCGCAGGCCCTCGCCGTCAATCACATCCAGGCATAGGTGGGGCGCTGCCGCCCACAGTTCGACCACTGTCATCTCCAATTCCACCGCGGTATCCAAAAAATACTCCAGGGGATAACGCATATAGTGATAGCTCCCCAGAGCGAAGCGCTCACGACGGATCCCCATGGTCAGATCCCTTCATAAATGCGGGGCCGCAGTTCCTCCGGCACCGGTGTGCCGCAGCCGAAGGCCCCCCGGACCAGACAGGTGTGGGCGGCAAAGGCAGCCGCCTCTTTCAGCGCCCGCGGCAGTATCTCCGCCCGAATCAGCTCGCTGGCCCACAGCGCCTTTCCTTCCGCCTCCAACGCTTTCCCCACAGAAACCAGCATGGCGGCGGCAAAGCTGTCCCCTGCTCCCATCGTATCCACAGCTTTTACCATATCGGGGGCCTGCTCATAGAAGCGGCTGCCGTCATAGACCGTGGCACCCTTGCTGCCCCGGGTGGCCGTCACCACGCCACAGCCCTTCTCGTGGAGCCGCCGGCACAGTTCCCCGGTCTCCTGGTCCCCTAAATCACTGCAGGACAGAAAGGCAAAGTCGAGATAGGGGCATACCCGCTCCACCCGGTCCTCCTCATTCCAGCGGAAGGAAAAATCATAGCTGATCATGGGCGACAGCTTGTGCAGCGCGGGCAGCAGGTCATCTGTAAACCCGTTGTTGGTCGTATGGACCAACTGGAACCCGTCCACATATGCCAGGTCATCTTCATCCAGATAGATCGGGTGTTCCCGGAGCACGCCGCCCCGGTTGCTGCCTTTGAAGACCCGGTCCCCATCCTCCAGGGTGACCCGTGCAAAGCCGTTCTCCCCTTCGTACTGCCGGCAATGGCTCCGTCCCATACCTTTCTCATCCAAAACAGCTTGGATGTGGCGGGCAATGGCATCCTCACCGAAGACCCCCATGTAATCCGCTTCGGCTCCCAGCTGGCTGGCATACACCGCAACATTCAACGCCTGCCCCCCGGGGTACATGGTCCCGGTGTGCAGATATACATCACATACGTTATCCCCCAGCCCTAAAACCTTTATCACAGAGATTCCCTCCAAAAAGAGATGCTGCCGGCCGGCCGGCAGCCAGGCTCCCCTGACATGCACGGAGCTCCGGTCGGCAGCATCCATATCATTGTAATATCGTGTTCGCTTATCCGTTGAACTGACGAGTCAGGTCATACAGATTGGGAGTATCGAAGAAGCCGGACTCCTGCAGCTCTTTGCCCAGAGGAGCGGCAGCGTCGATGAAGGCCTGACGGTCGATGTCACAGAAGGTCACGCCGCCCTCATTGATCAGCCATTCCTTGTCCGCTTCCCACTTGGCGGCGATGTTCTCGCAGTGTTTGGCAGCGGCCTTGGAGGCGCAGTCCTCAATGATAGCCTGGTCTTCCGCAGAGAGGCTGTCCCAGAACTGGGTGGAGAAGCAGATCTGCTCCACGGGGTAGGCGTAGTCCACATCGGCCACGAACTTGGCAGACTCGTACAGGCCAGCGGACTTATAGGAGTCCTTGGAGCACTCGCCGCCGTCCACCACGCCCTGCATCAGCGCGAAGGGATACTCAGACCAAGCAACCACAACGGGGGTAGCGCCCATGGCACGGGCGTTCTTTTCGAAGATGGGCAGATTGGGGATGCGGTACTTCATGCCCTTCATGTCGGCGGGGGAGCAGATCTCATGGTTGGCAAAGAAGATGCGGGGGTTCTTCATGCACTCGAAGTTGATGACATGGATACCCTGGGAATCCAACTTCTCCCAAACAGGGGCGGCCACGTCGGACTTCAGATAGGCGATCATGGCGTCAAAGGAGTCAAAAGCAAAAGCCATGGACAGGATGTTCAGGTCGGGAGCATAAGTAGCCAGGGTATCCAGAGCGCACATCATGCCTTCCTGCAGGCCCACCTGGAGGTTCTCCAGCATGGTGCCCTCGTTGCCCAGCTGCTCAGCGGGATAGAACTCAAAGGAGTAACGGCCGCCCAGAGCTTCGTTGGCCAGGTCGCAGAAATACTGGCAGGTCTCGGGAGCGGGTTCGCCGATGGCGCCGGAGTTTCCGAACTTCACCACGATGGCGTTGGCGGGAGCTTCCTGCTGGCTGGCAGCGGCGTTGGCAGAGGTGCTGGCGGAACTGTTGCTGGCCGCGGGAGTGGTCTTGGTCTGACCGCCGCAGCTGGTCAGGACGCCCAGGCTCATAACCAGGGCAAGGGAGAGCGCGAGTAATTTTTTCATTGTTTTTTCCTCCTTTTTCATTTAAACCGCACCTAAAATGCGGGGTAGCCACATGGTCAAGGGTTCCACAAAGGTCACTAGCATCAGCGTGACGAACATGGGGATCAGAAACTGTACTGTATACTTCAAAGCGGCTTCGAAGTTGTTTCCGGTGGCCTTGGCCGTCACAAACAAGGCGGGGGCCATCGGCGGAGTGATCAGGCCCAGCGTCACATTCAGCACCGCCATAACGCCCATCTGGATGTAACTCATGCCCAAAGCGTTCGCCAAGTTCATCAGCAGGGGGGCGACCATGATCAGGATCTGCATCGAACCGATAAAGCAGCCCAGGAAAAGCAGCAGAGCGTTCAGCACCAGCAGGATCAGCACCCTGCTTCCCAAACTCATCAGCAGATCGGTCATCCAACCGATCAGGCCGCTGGTGACGATGACCCAGTTGAAGATCAGGCCGGTGGCGCACAGGCACATGGCCATGCCGGCACTGACCAGCGTATCCCGCAGAGCCTTGGTGAGCATCTTCAGGTTGAAGCGTCTGAGACAGATCGCCATGACCACACAGTACAGGGCAGCTACTACGGAGCACTCTGTGGGCGTAAAGACGCCGGTCATAATGCCCAACACCAGAATGGCCGGGCCTCCCAGAGCGGGAAGCGCCACCCAAGTGGCATGGACGCGCTCGTTCCAGGACGCTTTCGGTACGACGGGACATTTGATCCCCTGGGTCTTGACCGCGATGACGATCCAAATCATCATGGTCACACCCATCAGGATGCCGGGCAGCATACCCGCCTGGAACATGGCCAGCGTGGAGCACTGGCTGAGGAAAGCCCACACCACAAAGTTGATGGAGGGCGGAATGATGGGGCCGATCCCGGCAGAAGCGGCTGTGACAGCCACCGAGAAGTTCTCATCGTAACCGGCGTCAGACATGGCTTTGACTTCCATGGTACCCAGACCGCCGGCATCCGCCAGAGCGGAACCGGACATTCCGGCAAAGATCATGGAGGCCAGCACATTGGCGTGGGCCAAGCCGCCGGTAAAGTGTCCGATCCATTTTTCGGCCATGGTGAATATCCGGTCTGTCAATCCCACCTCGTTCATGAAACAGCCCACAAACAGGAAGGCAGGCAGGGCCAGCATATTAAAGTCAGCCAGGGAATTTGCCGTCCGCTGGGCGAACATGACAAAGGACTGATGATTGAAAACGATAAACTCGAAGGCTGAGGCCAGCATGGCGTAGGAGATGGGGACCTGAAGCAGGATCAACGCCACAAAGGTGATAAAATATATCGCCAGATAAGGATCAAGATTAGTCAACGACGGACCCTCCTTCCTGTGCCACCGGAGCGCAAATCGACTCGTCCCCGGTCAGCAAAAACGCGATGGTCTTATAGCCGCAGAGCACCAGCATGATCACGCTCATGACCAGCACCGGAAGCGCGTAGTAGTACGCTTTGCAGAAAGGCAGTCCGCCCACCGGAGGCATCTTTTTCTGCATGTTGAACAGCGTCCAACTGGCGGGGATGTAGACAATGGTGATGACCAGGATAATGATGTTGGTGATGTTGAACATGATCCGCCGGAACCATGTGGGCATCTTCTTCATGATGAACTCCAGCACGGCGTGCTCATTGTCCCAGTACACCGTGCACCAACCAAGGCACATGGACCAGATCATCAGGGCGGTCACCGCCTCATCGATCCCGTAAATGGGATTTCTAAACACGAACCGCATGATGACCTGAAAGCACAGCAGCCCCATGAAGAAGAAAATCACATATCCGGTAAATGTTTTCAGCAGGTCGATCACTCTGTCGATCCCCTTTCCGATCGACAAAATTGTTTGTTTCATAGGCTAGTTTTGTACGATACGCAGTGCGAAATCATACGCTCCTTTCTACCCGCGATTTGCCCCCCTGGGAAGGGATGAGTTGGGGCTCCGCTCTCCCTCCGCGGGCAATGATTGTGACCGCCGGAGCCATGGTTCTCCCGCTCCGGCATGAACGTCCCGGCAGCTTGCCCACACTGCCAGTCATCTGGAATTGCTGGGTCGTTATATATTGTTATAATATATTAATACCAGAATTTTTCATTTTTTTCAAGACTGTTTCCTCTTGGTTTATTTCACAATCTTCTCTCTAAAATTCTGTGTATTTTGACTAGATTCTTTCTTTTCAACCTCCGGTTTTTAGCGCATCCTACCCGTCCTCTTTTGCCGGAAGGACGCATGGAAAGCGCTTTTTCGCGCGCATAAAGAAGATAACGCAGTTGAATAGACTGACTGCCAGGCTGAGCTGCACCAACAACGTGGTCCCCCATCTGTCGCAGAGCCATCCGCCCAGCAGATTGGCCAAAACAGTGCCAAGCGCACTGCTGACCGTCAGTCCCATGGAGATGGAAAAGCTGCGGATCCTCGGGTCAGCTGTCTGCGTGAACCACTCCACGCTGCTGCTGAGGAAGCAGGCAAAGCTGACAGACTGTACGATCTGCCCGATATACAGCGGCGGAATCCCCGGCAGCAGCAGGAAAAGCGGCCGCAGAATGTCCGTGATCAAAGCGCCCGACACACAGGCCCAAAGCGTCAGCTTTTTTCTCCGCTGGAGCCAACCCAGCAGCATCAGGCTGAAAAACTCCACGACAGCGCCAATCCCGCATACATTTCCAAAGGTATTGGCGCCCCCCGCCCGATCCTGTACGATTAGAGAAAGGTAACTCCCAACCGGCCGGTGGCTGAACCAGTACACGGTACAGATCAGCAGACACATCCGGTACCGCGGATCGCGGATGGTGACCAGGAGAGAATCTGCCGGGGAAAGCCAGCGATCGGCTCTCTGCTTCTGTCTCCGATTCTTCAGTTCAATGCGCGGCAGCCGCAGCAGGAAGGGCAGCATGATCAAAAACAACGCCGCCTGCACCAAAAAATAGCCGTCCCAGCCAAAGCACTCAAAATAATAGCCCGCGGCAATGGAGGTCAGCGCGAATCCAATGGATCCCCCCGCCCGGATCCTGCTGTACACCAGCGTGGGGTCCAGTTCCCGGCTGCAGTTCACCCAGGCGTCCATCAGCTGACCAAAGGGATATGCCAGTCCCGCCGTCAGTATCAGTGCCGGCACACACACCGCCGGACAGCCTGCAAAGGCGGTACACAGCAGACAAAGCCCCGTGATCGCTCCAATGCAGATGGTCAGGTATCCCCGGGTGTGCAGATAAGTATCCGTGATATATCCTCCGACCGGTTCCATCAGGAGGTTGGCCAGCAGCGTCAGGCTGGTGATCACGCCGCAAAACACCGCGCTGTATCCCCGGTTCGTCAGGAACAGGACAATAAAACTGGAAAAAACACAGTAACCTGCATAATAGAAGAAGTAGGACGCAAAAAACAGTCCGGAATACCGCTGTCCGGTCCGCCCAGGCCCTTGATTCATCTGCTTCGCCCCCCGTTTTACGGCTCTGCGCAGGACACCGGGACCCGCTCCAGCACAAGCTCCCGGTTAAAAATACAGTTGCCGTCCGTCCAACCCCGCTCACAGAAACAGAGGATCGTTCTCCCGTCCCCGCTGAGGCTCAGATCAGATGCCCCGGCCTCCCGCTCCAATTCCACACCGCGGGACCAATGTTTGCCGTCATCTACGCTCAGTCTCAGGGTCAGTTTCTGCCTGGCGTCCAAACTCCAGCGGACCGGCTCTCCCCTGCGCTGCCGCTCCAGGGCAGGCTCGTCCCCATAAGCGCAGTTGACAAAGGCCATGCGCCCCTCCCCCAGCGAGAGCAGCGCGCCGGAACATACGGGGTCCGGAAGGGCGTCTTCCAGCCATGGCTCGCTCCAACGGACCGGACCGCCCTGACAGAACGCCCTGCGGCGGACGCCGGGCACCTCATGGCGCATGGTGGCCAACAGGGTTCCATCCCTCCGCTCCGCCACCGAGGCCTCGGTGGGGTCGCCGATCCCATTGGACGCAGGAACGATCTCGCTGCACAGCCAGGTTTCTCCCTGGTCCCTGCTGTACAGGCAGCCAAAACAGGCGGGCAGATGGGCGTTTTCTCCCCTGCTGAGCCACAGGGGCACAACCAACGTCCCATTTTTCATGCACAGCCCATGGCCGGGGGAAATGGCCCACAGCGTAACCGGCCAATGTTTCCGGAAACCGTCCACTGCCTCGGTCAATTCTCTGACCGGTCCGAAAGTCGCCCCGTCATCCCGGCTCTCTCTGAGAAACAGCCGGGTATAGTCCTGGCACCAGAGCAGCCAGACCCGCCCCTCTGTTCCAGCGATCATCATGGGGTTATGGAGCAGTTCCCCTCCTTCCGGCGCCTTCAGCACTTCCCGGGGGCCGAAGCTTTGGCCTCCGTCTGTACTGCGGCGCATCAGCAGCGTCCGCCGGTCCCCCTGGCTCACCCGTCCCTCATAGCAGATGAGAACGTCGCCGGAAGAAGCGGTCACAATTCCCGGCACCCGGTAAGCATCAAAACCGCCCGCTCCATTCCTCTCTACCGCTGTTACCTGAATTGCCTCCACTTCTCTCATTCCTCCCCGACCGCACCAAAAGAACAGTCAAATTGCGTTACATACTTATCCATCCCGGAAGCTGAATACAGCACCATCGTACAGCAGCTCCCAAAATCTCCTGTCCGCACCACGGCCTTTGCCTGTTTCATGACCTCCTGGAGCTCCTGCTGGCTGATGGTCCCTCCGGGCAGCTTGGGCAGCAATCGCTGGATTTTCTCATACATTTCCGGGTTGTACCGCGGCATCAGTTCAAAGACCTGATAGCGCTCCGCCACCAAATCATTCAGTACCGCCTGCAAGGTCTGTAGCAGCGTGGGTATCCCGCGCGTCAGGGACAGGTCGATCACCGGGACGCCGCATGGGACTGGCATGTTGGCGTCGCACAGTACGATGGCGTCCTTGTGGCGGGACATGGCCAGCGCGTAGCTTAACTCCCCGTTAATCACACAGTGTTTGATCATCAGTATCCCTCCTATAATACGTTATATAATGTTACTATATATTTTCAGTAATTATATTTCATTTCATGGTGAAAGTCAACGGGTTTCCGCCCTTGCTCCCTTCTTTTCCCCGCCGCCCGTCACATCCCTTTTGTGCCGGCTATCGTCTTCATATTGCCGGAAATATCTTCGTTCAGCTTCATTACGATAGAAATGGAATCCGCCACAAAAAGGCCTCCTTTCATTGATAAAAATATGGTGCGATGTTATATTTAAAGCAGAAAAGGAGTGAAAAAGATGGGCCGCTTCGCAAAAAAATTTCAAAAGGAGTCTCATTCCATGTGTGGGATTCTTTGGATCATGACAGCCGGACTTGGTTTTATGTGTCTGTTTCCAACCGGCCATACATGGATGAACGCAATGAGCGTTGTTATCTTCGTTCTCTCTCTGTTGTGGTCCATCTGGGCCAGCTCCACTCCAAAGGATTGACCATCGAAACCGCCCTTCCCTGAGGGCGGCTTTTTATTGCCCAGCTCTCAATTCCGCCTCATAGGCGGAGAACTCCCGGATGATTTCCTGCCACCCGTCCCCGCCCTCCTGGATGCTCCGCAGGTCACGGAGCCCCCAGTGGTGGACACGGAACAGGCAGAACAGCCGCCAACGGCTGGCACACGGTAAGATCATGAGGATCAAGGCCCCGACAAAATTCGGGAAAACCAGCCCGTTGTCCGGACTGCTCTCACGGATCTCCCTGAAATACGCGCCGCGCTTGTCCCTGCCGCCGCACAATTTCTCGGCTGCAGCCGGTTTGTGAACCATCAGGGGAACAAAAAAGCAGCCGCCCAAGCAGGGCAACTACGAATTCCCAAACGTGACATTGTCTGCTATACTTGTACTGAAAAAAGGGCAGGAGCCCATTTCGAATTGGTACAATCATATTTGTCTCAGCGGCAGAAAGGACCGTGATGATATGGCTCGTTCTTCTTATCAAAAACTGAAACCGCTCTATGTCATGAACTTTCTTCTCCAGAATTCTGATGAGGAGCATCCGGTAACAGTCAACCAGATCATTGCGCATCTGGAGTCTCAAGGGATTGCGGCGGAGCGAAAGAGTATCTACAGTGACATTGAGGCCCTGCAGGTGTTTGGCCTTGATATTGAGCGCGTTGGCAATGGCAACTTCGTCGGTTACTATGTGGCAAGCCGATGCTTTGAGCTGCCTGAGCTGAAGCTGTTGGTCGACAGCGTACAATCCTCCAAGTTCATCACCCATAAGAAAACGGCTTCACTCATCAAAAAGATCGAGACTTTGACCAGCGTCCACCAGGCACAGCTGCTCAATCGTCAGGTCTTTGTGAAAAACCGGATCAAAACCATGAACGAGTCCATCTACTACAACGTTGATGAGATTCATAACGGCATTTCAAAGAATAAGAAGATCCGGTTTCTGTACTTCGAGTATACGGTCACCAAGGAGCGCAGTTACCGCCATGGTGGAGCGTACTACGTAGCAAGTCCCTTCGCAATGACATGGGACGATGAGAACTACTACATGGTGGCCTTTGATTCCGAGGCGCAGATGATCAAGCACTATCGTGTAGATAAGATGGAGAAGATCTCCGTGACCGGCGAGGATCGAGATGGTCTGGAGGCATACAAAGCTCTGGATATGGCGGTATACGCGAAAAAGACCTTCGGTATGTTCACTGGCGATGAGGTGAACGTCGCGCTCCGCTTCGAAAATCATCTGGTTGGCGCTGTTCTCGATCGGCTTGGCAGCGATGTCTTCATCGTTGCTGATGGGCCGGACCACTTCACGGTTCGGACCGATGTCGTTGTCAGTCCTCAGTTCTATGCCTGGGTCCTTGGATTCGGTGGCAGCGCAGAGATCACCGGCCCAAGCGGGGTGGTAGAGGGAATGAAGGCGCATATTGAGTCCGCCGCAGCAAAATACCGTTAGCAAAAAGAGGCACTTCAAATTTGAAGTGCCTCTTTTGATCCGCTGGGAGTTTTATGGGACAGCACCTGATGTAGAATGTGTATCGTAAAAAGCGATATTCATTGACTTAGGAGGCGTGTTTATGTTTCAGATCGGTTTTGCTGCCCGCTTTGAAGAACAGCCCGTAAAGAAGGAAAGCGAAATCTCTTCCGGGCCCGCTTTGACCCCGAGGAAGTCTGTTGCCCGTATCCATTTCCCTGCCCGGAATATGACCTTGTCTTATTACAACGATGCTTTTGATCTGAAGCGCGGGGATATCGTCTATGTGGACGGCAAGCTGGAAGGCCTTCGAGGCCGCGTGGTGGATCTCACTTACAACTTTAAGATTAAGCTGTCCGATTACAAGCGCGTCATCGGTGTGGCTGACACCCAAGTAAGGGGCGAATTCCACTTTGCAGGTTCTCACTTCGTGTCCTTTGACCGTGCTGCGCTCCCGTATGAGAAGATCATTACCTGGTTTAAGGCCCCTGAGAAAGAGGACGAGGTCTATGTCTCGGGTAATGATGAGCAGAGCTTCCGCCTGGATGACCTTAGTACGATGAAGATCAGCGGCTCCGTTGCCGAGCGCGGTCACGACTACTTCGTCGAAAATAAGGTTTCTTATATCTGCTTAGACGGGGCTCATGGCCGTGCGATCGTCGAGGGCTCTCAGGCCTATGAACTTGAGTTTGATTACTGTAACGGTGAGGTACAAAACCTGACGTGCAGCTGCTTCTGCAGTTATCCGTGCAAGCACGAGTTCGCTGCTATGCTCCAGCTGAGGGAAACTCTTGGGATCATCGAAAAGAACTACGCCAAGCTTTATGATGAGACCTGTTATTTTGCCGCTGTAAGCAAGGGGACATTATTGAACTTTGCCGTTGACGGCAAGGATACCGGAAGCATCGTACTGTAACCCCAGGTGCCAACGACACCGTATCACTTCTCGCCCCTTTTCTTATTTTTGATTGCCAGAAAACAGGCGCAAAAAATCCCTTCGCGAGACAGGGATATTGCCTATCGTTCAAGCTTTGGCAGCTTTCTCGCCAGGAGGCTGCCGTGCGGTCATCGCGCTTGCCGCTCGCACATCTCTTATGGGTTCACGATTTGATTTTGGTACAGTACGATGCCGCGCGCTATATCTATGTTGATGGTATACACACATTTGGAATTTTTTCATATCAGGGACAATTGGAAGGCTGCGCGGCGCCAGATCATTGCAAAATCAGAAGGGCACTTCGAATGAAGTGCCCTCGCTGTTAGATCAGGTTACGGTTTATCCCATTGCCATCTCCAGGCTGCTGTTCATCAAATGTTGAGATCGCTCCATCAGCTGTTTGTCATGGCGCTGAATATATTCGAAGGTATCGGCCAACGAGAGGAACAATCTGGGCTGCCGATGATAGTCATGCTCATTATGTTGGGCCATCACTCGATTAATATGGTACACAATGTAGGGATGGGCGCTGACATCAATCTTCCACCTGCCCACCGGTGTGGCGAAACAGATATCTAAAGATATCAATGGATAGGTAGATTGGCAAAGAAAAAACGGGTGCGATATTAATCCTTAGATAAATATCGCACCCATTCTGGTGCGGGCGGCGGGACTCGAACCCGCACACCACTGAGGTAACGGAACCTAAATCCGTCGAGTCTACCAATTCCACCACGCCCGCATATATAAGTCAGTGCTTAGCACCAGCTGTTTTTTATTATGATTGTACGCCCTGAAAATCCTACACTGAGGTGACATCACCTAAATCCTCCGAGTCTACCAATTCCACCATACCCGCATATATGAACGACAGAGTTTATCTGTCGCTTTTTATTTACTAAAAACTTACACTGGGGTGACATCACCTAAATCTCGCATGTCTAGCGATTCCATCATGTCCGCAGATATGATTGGCAAATCGTACTGCCACTGTTTTATCTCCTGAACATCCATCTAGGTAAATGTTATAATACACAAATTGTGTTTGAAAGTCAATGCGGGAGATGAGGGTTCCCAGGCGGCACCGGATTTTTAATGAGAAAATCTTGGAGTTGGATTGAAACAAAATGATGCTGGAAAATAAAATGAATGAACACATCCACCAGCGGAGCTGGTGGTTGTCACTATGCGGGCATAGCCCTTTGTTCCTCGCTCACGCGTAAACGCGTGAGTACGGTCTGCCAGCTGCGTAAGGACGGTTACTTACTGCC
>Ga0129308_1001926_pt1 | contig 19411 bp, 19 predicted proteins | sample L827metagenome_FD_94440 | JGI IMG/M metagenome (GOLD analysis project Ga0129308, IMG submission 94440) | Ring-tailed lemur group fecal microbial communities from Wisconsin, USA - L827 metagenome | ecosystem: Host-associated > Mammals > Digestive system > Large intestine > Fecal | place: USA... | reverse complement strand
TTCACCCAGGGGCTTGGCAGGGACCGTGTGCTGGTCCTGGCGGACCGGGCCCGGGTGGAGCGCTACAAGAAAGACGGCGTATACCTCAACGGCCAGCTGTGTGAGTTCAACTACGCGGACGCCGCTGAAGTCGCGGAGCCCGTGGACCTGCTGCTGTTCGCCGTGAAATTCGGCGGCCTGGAGAGCGCCATCCGGACCTGCCGCCATCTGGTGGGGCCGGACACCACCGTTGTCTCCGTCCTCAACGGCATCACCAGCGAGGAGGTCCTGGCCCAGGCTTACGGCCGGGAGAAGATTGTCTGGTGCGTGGCCCAGAAGATGTCCGCTGTGAAGGAGGGCAATCACGCCACCATCTCTCCTTTCGGCGAGCTGGCCCTCGGCGTTCCCGCCGGTATGGACCGGAGCCGCCTGGAGGCGCTTCTCCGTCTGCTGGACAGCATCCATTTCCCCTATACGCTGCCGGAGGACATCCTCCGCCATATGTGGAGCAAGCTGCTGGTGAACACCGGCTGCAACCAGGCGGCCATGGTGTTTCAGTGCGGCTACGGCGGTCTGAAGACCGGCCAGCCCGCTCACGACACCATGGTGGGCGCCATGAAAGAGGTCATGGCCGTGGCAAACGCCGAGGGCATCCGCCTGACGGAGGCGGATATCCGGGGCTGGGTGGACATTATCGACGGTTTTCCCGACAGCGGAGAGCCTTCCATGCGCCAGGACGGCAAGGCCCACCGGAAAAGCGAGGTGGAGCTGTTCTCCGGCACCATCCGCCGCCTGGGCGTCAAGCACGGTATCCCCACGCCGGTGAATGACTGGCTGTACGGGAAGGTACAGGAAATGGAGCGCCAATACTAAAAAACGCCCTCACGGCAAAAGCCGTGAGGGCTGCTGTTATTTCAGGAAAATGCGCTTTCCGCCTCGGTATTCCTGCACCACGCCGATGCGCTGGGCGCTGGGCACACACCGGCGCAGCTCCGCCAGCAGCGCATCCGCGTCCGCCGGGTCCACCGCCATCAAAAGGCCCCCGGCGGTCTGGGGGTCGTACAGCAGGTCCTGCTTGCAAAGCTCCGTGACCCCGGCGTCCACTTCCCCCTCCGCAAAGGCGCGGTTGCGGTACATGCCGGCAGGGAGAATGCCCATGCGGGCCAACTCCACCGCCTCCGGGATGAGGTCGATGTCCTCCACCCGGAGCTCCAGCTCCACACCGCTGCCCTGGGCCATCTCGCAGGCATGGCCCAGCAGGCCGAACCCCGTCACATCCGTGCAGGCGTGGACCCGGTACCGCACCATGGCGTCCCGGGCAGACTTGTTGAGGGTGGTCATCAGCTGCTGAGCCAGGGCAATGGCCGCCGGAGAGGCCATGTCCGCCTTAGCGGCAGTGGTCAGTACACCGATACCCAGCGGCTTCGTCAGCAGCAGCACATCCCCCGGGCGGGCGCCGGAATTGGTCAGCACCCTGTCCGGGTGAACAAAGCCCGTCACCGCCAGGCCGTATTTGGGCTCCTCATCCAGAATACTGTGGCCGCCGGTGATGAGGGCTCCCGCCTCGTACACCTTGTCGTAGCCGCCCCGCAGCAGCTGGTGCACCGCCTCCTTGGGCATGGACTCCGGAATGGCCATGATGTTCAGGCACAGCTTTGGCTCCCCGCCCATGGCGTACACATCGCTGAGGGCGTTGGTGGCTGCGATCTGGCCAAACAAATAGGGGTCATCGGCAATGGGCGGGAAAAAATCCACCGTCTGCACCAGGGCCAGGTCATCGGAGACCCTATACACCGAGGCGTCGTCGCTTTTGTCAAAACCCACCAGAAGATTGGGGTCCTCATGGACCCGAATGCCCTCCAGCAGCTGGGCCAGTACGCCGGCGCCCACCTTGGCGCCGCAGCCGGCGCATTTGGCCAGCTTTGTCAGCTTCACTTCATGTTCCATGCAATACCCCCGTCAGGTCCAAAAGTGCCTCCAACACGCCGCCGCCCACTGCCAGGGCCTTATCACTGGCGCAGTAGCAGTGCTCCACGGCGCACCGGGGGTCGATGTCCCCGGCCTTCATCCCCTTGTGGACCGGCGTCCCCTCCGCCAGGATGCCCCGGAGCACACCGTCCAGCGTACAGGCCATGGGCTGGCCGTCCACCGTGGCGGCAATATCCCCCATCTTCACCTGGGCGCCGATGTCCAACATCTGGTGGAACACTCCGTCCGCCGGAGCGCGCAGCACCCGCTCCCCGGCAAAGCCGCCGATGAGGCCGGGAATGCCGGTATTGGGAATGGCGGCGCCCTCCCGGATGACCCGGCCCAGATAGTGGCCCCGCATGGTCTCCACCACGGCGTGGCAGTCCTCCCCCGCTGTGAAGCCGGGGCCCACGCCAATGACCACCGGCGCGTCGGTGATTTTCGTTCCCAGATTCCGCTTGGCCAGAATGGCATCCACCACGGCGTCCGGCTTCAAGGCCGGAATGCAGGCGCCCTCCGGGTCCGCCAGCACCGGGATGACGCCCGTTTCCAGCAGGGCCATGGCCTCCGCCGGGGAAATGGCCCGCCGGGCTGTCACGCCCTCCACCGCAGTCTCTCCGTGAACGACTGCCTGGGAAAAGCAAACGGTCCGCCGAATGGCCGTGGGGCGCTCCACATCCGTCATAACCACCTTGATGTGGGACCGCCACAGCCGCAGGGCAATGCCGGAGGCCAGATCTCCAGCGCCGCGAATCACAACCAGCATTGTACGCCTCCTCTCCGCCTTATGGGCGGTTTCCATCAAAATAAAGGCCCTTTTGCAGCGCTCCCCCGGCCCAGGGCCAAGGCAGCCGCTCTCCGCACCGGCGGGCCCACTCCCACAGCTCCGGCGTGTCCGCCTGATTGAAAAAGTACCGGTCCGCCAGGGCCTCCGCAACCAGCACCCGGGCGGTGTTCTCCGGTGTGGCGGCGTCTTCCGTTTCACTCCCTGCCAGGGCTGCGAAGCGCTCCGGCCGGTGGGCCGCCTCCCGGATGGACCGTCCGAAACCGGATATCCCCACCACGCAGATGGTCTGATTGGCCTCCGGCGGAATGACCGGTTCATGGGGGGCGTGGGCCTTCAAGGGTAAGCGGGCAGAGCCGTCCGCCTCCACCAGCACATAATCGAACCGGGCCGCCAAGTCCGCCATTGGCACTTCCAAAGCCGTCAGCTTTCCACGTTCCAGCGGCGTTCCGGCGCACAGCAAAGGGCTGGGCGCCAGGGCGTCCAGCTCCACCCGGTCACGGGCGCAGGGCAGGCCGGGAAACGGATAGATTTTCGTGGTGGTGCACAGCAGCACCCGGCCCCCTGCCTCCGCCAACTCGGTGCCCAGGGTCCGCAGCAGGGTGGTCTTTCCCCCGCTGCCGATGACAGCGGTGACGCCGGAACGAATGTCCAGCAGCTTTGCAAGCAGCAAGCGCCTCTCCCCTTTCGTTCTTCTTTTCATAGAATAGCACCTGCCGCGGATGCCGTCAAGGGATGCGCCAGGAAAGGTCGACCTATCCTCTATTGACTTTTTCCCGGAACATGGTATCATGATACTATCGTTTATCTCATTTGAGTATCACGAAGGAGGGCTTGCCATGACGGACGGCTGCGGCCGCACCATTGATTACCTGCGCCTGTCCGTGACAGACCTGTGCAATTACCGATGCCGGTACTGTATGCCCGCCGAGGGCGTTGCCAAACGGGACCACCGGGACATGCTGTCCATTGAAGAACTGGCGGAGATTGGGCAGGCGGCAGTCCGGTGCGGTGTAAAGAAGATTCGCTTAACAGGCGGAGAGCCCTTGGTCCGCCGGGGCCTTTTGGAGCTGTGCCGTCTTCTCCGGGCCATTCCGGAGCTGGAGGAGCTGTGCCTCACCACCAACGGCGCTTTGCTGCCCCAGCTGGCGCAGCCTCTGCGGGAGGCGGGCGTGGACCGGCTGAACATCAGTCTGGACACGCTGCGGCCGGACCGCTTCGCCGCCATGACCCGTCTGGGACAGCTGGAGGATGTAAAGGCCGGCATTTTCGCCGCCGAAGCGGCGGGGTTTTCCCATTTGAAGCTGGACATGGTGCTCATCGGCGGCTTCAATGACGATGAGATCGGTGACTTTTTGGAGCTGACACGGGACCATCCCTGGGAGGTCCGCTTCATTGAGCTCATGCCCATGGGTCCCTGTGCCGCCTGGGACAAGAGCTGTTTCCTTACAGCCGAAACCGTGCTGCAAAGGTATCCTACTTTACAGCAAATTGATTCCCAGGGAGTGGCCCGGCGATACCGGCTGCCGGGTGCAGCGGGAACCGTTGGACTGATCTCCCCTGTGAGCCATGACTTTTGCAGCCGGTGCAGCCGCATCCGGGTGACGGCGGACGGCAGGCTGAAGGGCTGCCTCCATTCGGCGGAGGAGCTTTCCCTGCGGGGCCTCCACGGTGAAGCGCTGGAAGCAGCCATCCGCCGGGGGATTCTGCAAAAGCCCCGGCGGCACCACCTGACAGAGGGGGGCAGCGGCACCCTTCGCACCATGAATCAAATTGGAGGATAAGCTATGGCGGAACTGACGCATTTTAATGAACAGGGCCGGGCCAGGATGGTGGATGTGACGGACAAGGCCGTTACCCACCGGACGGCTGTGGCCGCCGGTGAAATCCACATGGCTCCGGATACGCTGGCGCGCATCAGGGCCGGCACCATGAAGAAAGGCGATGTGCTGGCGGTGGCCCAGGTGGCAGGTATTCAGGCGGCCAAACACAACTGGGAGCTCATTCCCATGTGCCATCCCCTGCCCCTCACCGGCATCGACATCGCGTTTGCCCTGTCTGACGAGCCCTGCATGGTGGAGGTTCGGGCCACTGTTACCTGCACCGGCGTCACTGGTGTGGAGATGGAGGCCCTCACCGCCGTGTCCGTGGCGGCTTTGACCATTTACGATATGTGCAAGGCCGTTCAAAAGGATATGCGCATCACCAACATCCGCCTGCTGGAAAAATCCGGCGGCAAGAGCGGTGACTATATTGCGGAGGAGTAACCATGGCAAACGTTGTATCCGTCAATATCAGTGAGCGGAAGGGGGAACAAAAGCACCCTGTTCCGCAGATCACGCTGAAGCTCCGCCACGGTATCGTGGGGGACGCCCATGCCGGCGACTGGCACCGCCAGATCAGTCTGCTGGCGGAGGAGAGCGTGGACACCATGCGGGCCGTCTGCCCCATCCCGCTGAACGCCGGCGTATTCGCCGAAAATATCAATACCGTGGGCATCGACCTGAAGCACCTGCCGGTGGGAACGCATCTGCGGATCGGCGAAACGGAGGTGGAGGTCACCCAAATCGGTAAGGAGTGCCACAGCGACTGCGCCATCAAGAAAGCAGTTGGCAAATGCGTGATGCCCACGGAGGGCATTTTCGCCGTGGTGGTCCGGGAGGGCACCGTCCGCCCCGGTGACGAGATCGAAATTCTGGAGGCGTCCAAATGAAGCTTGTGAAAACAGAAGAGGCCGTGGGCCATGTACTGTGCCACGACATGACCCAGATCATCCGGGGCCAGTTCAAGGGCCCCCGGTTCCGCAAGGGCCATGTGGTGACCGCTGAGGATATCCCTGTGCTGCTCTCCATGGGCAAGGAGCACCTTTACGTCTGGGAGATGAGGTCGGGGATGGTCCACGAAAACGACGCGGCGGAACGGCTGTGCGCCCTGTGCCGCAATGCGAACATGGACCGCAGCGGCGTGAGTGAGGGCAAGATCGAGCTGACCGCCGCTTGTGATGGCTTTTTCCGGGTAAACAGTGAAAGGCTGATCGCCGTCAACTCTGTCCCGGACATTATGATCGCCACCCGCCATGGCAACACGGCGGTCCGCAAAGGGGACAAGCTGGCGGGCACCCGGGTCATTCCCCTCATCATTGAGGAGGAAACCCTGCAAGCCGCCGAGAAGGCCGCCGGAGACACTCCCCTGCTGGAGCTGCTGCCATACATCAAAAAGACCGCCGCCATCGTGGCCACCGGCGGCGAGGTGAAAAAGGGACTCATTCAGGATACCTTCACCCCGGTGGTGAAGGACAAGCTGGCGGCCTACGGTATTGAGACCCTGGCTGTCACCTACTCCGGCGATGGGGTGGAACATGTGGCAAATGCCATCGCGGACATGCGGAAGACCGGCGCGGAGCTCATCCTCTGCACCGGCGGCATGAGCGTGGACCCCGATGACAACACCCCCGGGGCTATCCGCCAAAGCGGCGCCCGCATCGTCACCTATGGCGCCCCCGTTCTGCCCGGAGCCATGTTCCTGCTGGGATATTATGACGATGGCACCGTGGTCTGCGGCCTGCCGGGCTGCGTCATGTACGCCGGCGCCACCATTTTTGACCTGGCCCTGCCCCGCATCGCCGCCGGGGTGGAGATGACCCACGCGGACTTTGCCGCCATGGGCGAGGGCGGACTGTGCCTGGGCTGCAAGCCCTGCCACTGGCCCAACTGCCCCTTCGGCAGGTAACAATAAAGCGCGCCGGAAACTCCGGCGCTGCTTTTCCGGAAGCGTTCATCTCGTTTGAGTATCACGTTATCTGCTCCTTGCGGAGTACCGATAAATCTTGTATCATATTGGAAAGGATGAAACCCATGAAAAAGTATTTGTCCCTGCTGCTGTCCCTGAGCCTGGTGCTGGCGCTGTGCGCCTGCGGCTCCAAAAACGAGACTGCCTCCCAGCCCGCCGCATCCGGTGAGGAAGCCCCGGCGGAGACCGCCGAAGCCGCGGAGATCACCGTGTTTGCCGCCGCCTCCATGCAGGAGTCCCTGGACGCCGCCATTGCGCTCTACCAGGCCGCAAACCCCAATATCACCGTGGTGACCACCTATGATTCCTCCGGCACCCTGCTCAAGCAGATCCAGGAGGGCGCCGCCTGTGACGTGTTCATCTCCGCCGCCCCCAAACAGATGAACGCCCTGGACGGATCCTTGAAGGATGACGCCGAGAAGAACCCGGACGGCCTGGACTACATCGTGGAGGGCTCCCGGCTGAACCTGCTGGAGAACAAGGTCACATTGTCGGTCCCCGAGGGCAATCCCGCCGGAATTGAGAGCTTTGACCAACTGGCGGACCTGCTGAAAAACGGCGAGGTCATGCTGGCCATGGGCAACAGCGACGTGCCCGTGGGCCAGTACACCCTGAAGATCTTCGATTACTACGGCATTGACGAAGCGGCTATCGCCAGCAAGCTGACTTACGGCTCCAACGTGAAGGAAGTCACCACCCAGGTCAGCGAGGGTGCCGTGGACTGCGGCATCATCTACGGCACCGACGCCTTCTCCGCCGGCCTCACCGTGGTGGATGAGGCCACCGCCGAGATGTGCGGCCAGGTCATCTATCCCGCCGCCGTGCTGAACTGCGGTGAAGCGCCCGAGGCCGCCCAGGCCTTCCTGGACTACCTGTGCACCGGGGAGGCCCTGGCCTGCTTTGAGGCGGTGGGCTTCACTCCCATGGTCTGATTCTGTATACGTGACGCGGAGGTACGCCGCTTTCCGGCGTACCTCCATTTCCCATTTAGGAGGTGGTCCCACTTGGACTGGTATCCTCTTTTTAACTCTCTCCGTATCGCCGCCATTGTCCCTTTGGGACCCGCCCAATGGGAACCCTGATTCCACATTGAGCGTCCAGGCAAAGCCCGGACGCTCCAAGGTTTTGCCTCCGGCAAAACGCTTGTTCGCCGCTTTCGCGCCGGTGCGCCTTTGGCGCTTCCGTGGAAATGGCTGCGTCCTTCATCTTTTTCAGGAGGTGGTCCCACTTGGACTGGTATCCTCTTTTTAACTCTCTCCGCATCGCCGCCATTGTCCCTTTGGGCCCCGCCCAATGGGAGCCCTGATCCCACATTGAGCGTCCAGGCAAAGCCCGGACGCTCCAAGGTTTTGCCTCCGGCAAAACGCTTGTACGCCGCTTTCGCGCCGGCGCGCCTTTGGCGCTTCCGTGGAAATGGCTGCGTCCTTCATCTTTTTCAGGAGGTGGTCTTACTTGGACTGGTATCCTCTTTTTAACTCTCTCCGTATCGCCGCCATTGTCCCATTGGGCGCCGCCCAATGGGAGCCCTGATCCCACATTGAGCGTCCAGGCAAAGCCCGGACGCTCCAAGGTTTTGCCTCCGGCAAAACGCTTGTACGCCGCTTTCGCGCCGGCGCGCCTTTAGCGCTTCCGTGGAAATGGCTGCGTCCTTCATCTTTTTCAGGAGGTGGTCCCATTTGGACTGGTATCCTCTTTTTAACTCTCTCCGTATCGCCGCCATTTCCACGGTGGCTGTGTTTTTCCTGGGCATCTTTGCCGCATATTACATTGCAAAGCTCCCCCGGCTGGCAAAGGGTATCCTGGACGTGGTGCTGACCCTGCCTCTGGTGCTGCCTCCCACGGTGGTGGGCTGGCTGCTGCTGTGCCTGCTGGGGCCAAAGCGGCCCTTTGGCGCCTGGGTGCTGGAAACCTTCGGCGTCAAGCTGGTCATGACCTGGTGGTCCGCTATTTTCGCCACCGTCGTGGTGGCCTTTCCCCTGATGTACCGTACGGCCCGGGGTGCCTTTGAGAGCTTTGACCAGAGTCTGGCGGACGCCGGGCGGACATTGGGCCGGTCCAACACCTGGGTGTTCTGGCGGGTGCAGATGCCGGTGTGCCGTCAGGGCATTCTGGCCGGCACCGTGCTGGCCTTCGCCCGGGCCCTGGGGGAATACGGCGCCACCTCCATGATCGCGGGATACACCCCCGGCCGCACCGCCACCATCTCCACCACCGTCTATCAGCTTTGGCGAATCAACGATGACGCCGGCGCGCTGAAGTGGGTGCTGGTGAACATTGCCATTTCCGCAGTATTTTTGATGGCTGTCAACCTGCTGGAGACCCGGGAGCGCCAGGGGCGCCGGAAAGGAGGCGCCAAATGAGCCTGCTCGTCCGTATTTGTAAACAATTGGGCTCCTTCCAACTGGAGGCGGAGTTGACCGCCGGGGAGGAAGCACTGGCTCTGCTGGGTGCTTCCGGCAGCGGAAAAAGCATCACGCTCCGCTGCATCGCCGGTATTCTACGTCCGGATGAGGGTGTCATCCAACTGGACGGAGAGACCCTGTTCGACAGCGCCGCCCACATTGACCTGCCGCCTCAAAAGCGGCAGGTGGGATATCTTTTCCAGCAGTACGCCCTGTTCCCCAACATGACCGTATCTCAAAATATCGCCGCTGCCGTCCGGGACCGGAGTACCGCTCCGGCTGTTACGGCAGACCTGCTGCGGCGCTTTCGCCTGGAGGAGGCGGCCGCCCTGCGGCCCCGGCAGCTGTCCGGCGGCCAGCAGCAGCGCTGTGCCCTGGCCCGTATCCTGGCCTCCAAGCCCAAAGCCATCCTGCTGGACGAGCCCCTGTCCGCCCTGGACAGCTATTTGAAGTACCAGCTGGAGCTGGAATTGCAGGATACGCTTTCCCACTTCCCCGGCCCGGTGCTGTGGGTCACCCACGACCGGGGCGAGGCCTGGCGGAGCTGCCGCCAGGTGTGCGTCATTGACCATGGCCGTACAGAACCGGTAATGACCATGGAGCGGCTGTTCCACGCTCCCGGTACGGAAGCCGCCGCCAGGCTCTCCGGCTGCAAGAATTATGCCGCCGCTGTTCCAGGCGGTACCGCTGTCCTGCTGCCGGAGTGGGGCGTCACCCTGGACTGCGGCCGGATGGTCCCCCAGGACACCGCCGCGGTGGGTATCCGCTCCCACAGTGTTCATCCGGCGGATCCCGGTGCTCCAAATGCGTTTGCCTGCACCGTGGAGCGGGTCATCGACGATGTATTCGCTGTCATCGTTCTGCTGCGGCCCGCCGGTGCGGGCGCAGAGGCGCCTTTGCTGCGCATGGAGCTGGAGAAAGCGGCCTGGGCCGCTTTGCCAAACAAGGAGGCACTCACCGTATCCGTCGCGCCGGAGGATTTGCTTTTACTGAAATAAGGAGGAGATCATCATGTATCAAGCCGCTGTGCTGACGGTCAGCGACCGCAGCTCAAAAGGGGAACGTCCCGATACCGCCGGCCCACTGGTGGCCCGCCTTCTGGAGGAGGCCGGCTATGAGGTGGTGCTCACCGCCATTGTCCCAGACGAGCAGTCCCAGATCGAAGATTTTTTAAGGGACACCGCCGACCGGCAGCTGGCCCAGCTGCTTGTGACCACCGGCGGCACCGGCTTTTCCCCCCGGGATGTGACGCCGGAGGCCACTTTGGCAGTGTGTGAACGTATGACACCAGGCATTCCGGAAGCCATGCGCTATGCCTCCATGCAGGTGACCAACCGGGCCATGCTGTCCCGGGCCCAGGCAGGCATCCGGGGCGGGACCCTGATCGTCAACCTGCCAGGCTCTCCCAAGGCCGCCCGGGAAAACCTGGAGGCGGTCCTGCCGGCCCTCGGCCATGGTCTGGAGATGCTGTCCGGCAGGCCAGCGGACTGCGCCGAGCTGGCGGACTGAGGCTTCCTGATGAAAAAGCAGCGTTTCCCAAATTGGGAAACGCTGCTTTTTATCACGTTATGGGTTCGGGGTCTGCTCCTCCCAGAAGCCCTGCCACCAATCACCGCCGGCGTCACCGAAGCCGCCGGAGGGGTCCGTAGGCTCTGTGGGTGTGGTAGGCTGCTCCGGCTCTGTGGGCGTTGTGGGTGTGTCACTGCCGCCTGGTGTTTCCATTCCGGCATCGCCAAAGCCGCCGGACGGGTCATAATTGGGGTCATCCGGGTCTGTGACAGGGAACTCCGGCACCACAGGGGTACTGTTGTGGACCGGGCAGCCGCCGGACGTGCCCTCGGGATGTTCCTCCGAAGGAGCCTGCGGCTCCAGCGCCTTTTGCATATTCACCAGCAGATAGGGGTCATCCTCCGCCTGGATGGTCTCGCCATAGTCTTCCCGGACATAGTCCAGCACGCCCACCTGGGTCACGCTTTCAGCCGGGCAGTTCCCTGTGGCCAGACACTTGCCCTCGGTGCAGTAATCCACCATGGTATGGAGCGTGCACCGCTCCGTGGGTTCCGTTCCTTTGACCACCGTGACCTTCCGCACATGAGCGGTCCCGCGCACATCCGCCATGCAGGCCTCCGTGGGCAGCAGGCCGCTGTCAGAGCAGACCTCCACGGTGACCAAGCCGGTTTCCGGTGTGGAGAAGGACTTGTTGGGCAGATTCTGGTGGACCTGCTGCATGACCTTTTTCCACATGGTGATGGCAGGGTTGCCGGAATAGCTGATCTTTTCATTCTGGTCATAGCCTGTCCAGACCGCCGCCACGTAATAGGGCGTATAGCCCACGAAATAGCGGTCGTAATTTTCACTGGTGGTACCGGTCTTACCGGCAATGGTCATGCCGCTGAACTTGGCGCTGCCGCCAGTGCCCTCGTTGATGACGCCCTGAAGCAGCGTGTTCATGAAGTAGGCGGTGGTCTCCTTCATGGCCACGTGCTCCTCCGCCTCGTTTTCCAGAATGGTGGTCACTCCGTCAGAAGCGGTGACCTTCACGTAGGTCCGGGGCTCATGGTACACGCCGCCGTTGGCGAAGCAGGAGTAGGCCGCTGCCATCTCCACAGTGCTCAGGCCATGGGTCAGGCCGCCCAGGCCCAGGGCGGCGGTGTTGATATCGTCGGCCACCAGGTTCAGCCCCAGCTTTTCCGTGGCGAAAGCATAGGAGGCGGAGGTGGTCAGCTTTTCCACCACCTGCACCGCCACGGTGTTGATGGAGCTGGCGACACCCTGGGCCAGGGTGGTCCAGCCGGTGTAGCGGTTGGGAGAGTTCTTGGGCCAGGGATTGTCGTTCAGCAGGCGCACCGGGTAGTTATCAAAGGTGGAGGCCATGGTGATGACGCCGGCATCCAGCGCCGGGGCATATACCGTCAGGGGCTTGATGGAGGAGCCGGGCTGGCGGCGGCAGGTGGCATAGTTCCAGATGAGGTTTGCCTCCTTCTCCCCCACCTTGCCCACCATGGCAACGATATTGCCGGTGTAGGGGTCGATGATGGTGATGCCGGATTGCAGCTTCTGTCCGCTGCGGGAGGTCACATCCAAATTGCTCCGGTCCTCATAGACCGATTCCGCGATCTCCTGGATGTCCGGGTCCAGGGTGGTATAAATGTTGTAGCCGCTGTTGTAGATCTTCTGCTTGGCGGCTTCCACAGAGATCTTCTCCTTCTCCGCCAAATCGTTGGCCACGTCCAGGAACACCTGGTCCACAAACCAGGAATTGATCTTGACACCGCCGCTGGCCTCCGCCACCAGGTCCTCCGCGGAGGTGGTGCCGTCGGTGAAATGCAGGACCTCCGCCTTGGCGGCCTCGGCCTCCTCCTTGGTCAGATAGTCCAATCCCGTGTCACCGCCGCCGGCCATGCGGTCCAGGATCTGCTCCTGCCGGGATTTGTTCAGCTCCCGGGCGGTGACCTTGGTGCCGTCCTCCCGGGTGATGACCAGGGTGGACATGGGGCCGTACTGGTAGGGGTTGTTGGTGATGGCGATGAGGCAAGCGCACTCCGCCGCGCTCAGCTGGGAAACGTCCTTGCCGAAGTAGTAGTTGGCGGCGGTCTGGACGCCGTAGCAGCCCTTGCCCAGATAGATGGTGTTGAGATACAGCTCCAGGATCTGCTCCTTGGTGTAATTCTTCTCAAACTCCAGGGCCCGGAAGATCTCCCGGACCTTGCGGTTGACCGTGGGGCTGTCGTCGCCGGTCATATTTTTCAGCAGCTGCTGGGTGATGGTGGAACCGCCGAAGGTATCCTTCATGCCGATGAACATGTTCAGCGTAGCGCCGGCGGTGCGCTTCCAGTCCACGCCGTGGTGGTCGAAGAAACGGTGGTCCTCGATGGCCACCACCGCCTGCCACATGGCGTCCGGCACATCCTCAATGTCCACCCAGATGCGGTTTTCCTTGCCGTACAGGGTCTGGTATTCCACCCATTCCCCCGATTCCTTGTCCTGGTAATAAATATGGGAGCTGAGGTTCATGGTGTAATCCTCCGCCCGCACCTCCAGGGTCGGCGTCAGGGTGGTCTTCACGTAGGTCATGAAAATGCCCACGATCATGGCGGCGGTGCAAATACCGATGAGGAGGATGGTCCCCAGGACAAAGCCCACTCTCCTTCCCGTTTTCCTTTTGGTGCTTTTACGCTGCCTGGTCTCGTGACTGCGGGGCGTCCGTTCCGGCCCCGACTCCCGTCTTCCGTGTTCCAATGCAGGCACCTCCTTCTTTTGAAAATGATATCCGCGAAAGCGGTCCGCCGCTCCTGGCTTTTCACCGGCGGCAGAGGCTCATGGTTTGCCATAATACTTACTATTGTAACATCCCCTGTCAACATTGAAAAAGTCGTTTTTTCCGCCAAAAAAGTTCCACGCTTTTTTATTTTTCTATATATTCGCAAATTTTGCGCTGCAAAAGTGTACCACTTTCCCATATTTTGAAAACTTCTCCCTCTTGCAATCACCGCCCAAGTCGGGTACAATATGGGCAACGAATCCAAGAAAAAAGGAGCCTGCTGCCATGTCTGAAGATTTTGGCCCCACTTTTATCACCGTCACCGATGAAGACGGACAGGAGATCGTACTGGAGTTCGTCTCCACCCTGGAGTACAACGGCCAGACCTACCAGGCCTTTTTCCCCGCCGAGACAGAGGGCGAGGAAGTGGATGAGGAGGACACCGGCCTTGTGATCCTGAAGGTCATCCACGAGGACGGCGAGGACCTGCTCTCCACACCGGACAGCGAGGAGGAAGCAGAGGCTGTTTACCAGCTGTTCATGGAAGAGCTGTTTGAAGACGAGGATGAGGAGTGATCCCCTCCTGAAATTTCCTTCCGGGACGAACAGACTTTCGATTGCATTTCTCTCCATGATGTGATACCGTTGTCATAAGGACGTCAGTCCACCCTGCGGGGTTCGTGATAGATCTTTTTTTAACCCACATTTCGTTATACGGGATGCCGGATCAAGTCGTGGTTCGCAGGCCTCCCGGCTGCCTTCTGCGGCTGGAAGTTGGAAGCGATAAAGCGCCTTGGAGGCGACCCACCTGTCCGTAAAGGTGCAGGTTATAACGAGGTCTACACGGCTTTCGCGGGGTCCTTTGTATCAGAAAACGAGCGGAGCAAAACAGCTCCGCTCGTTTTTTCAGGAAATTTTCAGTTCTGTGCTTTATTGTGGAAGAAATGAATTAACACTTGCGAATCAGGCGCATATCCAGTATAATGAACAAGTGCGTAATCAACTGGAAACCGGTTTTGAAACCTGCACCGAATATTTGAGAGGACTGAAACAACAAATGAGCGCATCAAGAGAAAAGAAGACCCGTCAGGATTTGGCCAAGAGCGATTGGACCGATCCCAAGACCGTCCGCGAAGCACAGCAGCGCAAGGCTGAAAAGCGCAGCAACATGGTGTACGCCACGATCGCTGTGATTTTTGTGCTGGTCGCGGCCGCCTCCCTGGTATGGAAGTCTCAGATCATTCAAAAAACGGCCACCGCCGTCACGATCGACGGTGAGAAGTACACCGCCGCTGAGACGAGCTATTACTTCCAGCAGACCTATCAGAGCTTTGTGAATCAGAATTACTACTTCCTCAGCTACATGGGGCTGGACACCAGCTCCGACCTGCGGGAGCAGGAGTATCCCGGCGGCGAGGAAGGTGAGACCTGGTTTGACTACTTCATGGACCAGACGCTCCAGCAGATGATCACCGTCAAGGCGCTGAATGACAGCGCCGCCGCCGAGGGCTTTGCCTGGACGGATGAATTGCAGTCCAAGCTGGACAGCGATGTCGCCTCCCTGAAGGAGAGCGTCTCTTCCTCCGGCTATTACACCTCCTTCAAGCAGTACCTGGCCGTCACCTATGGCTCCACCATGACAGAGAAGGTGTTCACCGAGCAGGCCAAGGCCACTTATCTGGCCCAGGCCTACGCCACCGCCCACAGCGACAGCCTGACTTACACCGACGCCCAGCTGGAGGAGGTCTATCAGGCCGATACCAACAGCTATGACAAGGTGGCCTATGAGTCCATCCGCTTCAGCGGTTCCGTCACCCCCGCCACCGACGCCGACGGCAACACCGAGGAAGTCACCGACGAGATGAAGGCGGACGCCATGGCCGAGGCCAAAAACGCCGCTGATACCGCTTACGCCGCTTTCCAGGCGGGTGAGAGCCTGCAATCTCTGGCCGAAAGCAACGAGGACGCCTATTACACCGACTCCGACGGCGTCTCCTATTCCTCCGATGCCCTGGGCACCTGGCTGTTTGACAGCGCCCGCCGGAGCGGCGACTCCGCCGTTGTGGAGGACAGCGCCAATTCCGCTTACTATGTGGTCTCCTTTGGCCAGCGCTTCCGGGATGAGTATGAGCTGGTGAACGTCCGCCACATCCTCATCCAGCCCGAGGAGACGGATCTTTCCGCGGATGACGAAGGCTATGAGGCCGATGTTCAGGCCAAGAAGGACGCCGCCAAGGCTGAGGCCGAGGAGCTGCTGGCCCAGTGGAAGGCCGGCGAGGCCACCGCGGATTCCTTCGCCGCTCTGGCACAGGAAAAGTCTCAGGATACCGGTTCTGCCGCTGACGGCGGCCTCATCTCCGATATCTCCAAGGATTCCAGCTATGTGGAGTCTTTCAAGAACTGGTGCTTTGAAAATGGCCGCAAGGACGGCGACACCGGTATTGTGGAGAGCACTTACGGCTACCACATCATGTACTGTGACTCTCACGGCCTGCCCTACTGGAAGGCGCAGGTGCAGGAGGAGCTGCAGAGCGAGGATATGAACGCCTGGTACGAGGAGCTCACCGCGGGCTACACCGCCGAACAGCAGAGCGGCATTCGTTACGTGGGCTGAACGGTTTCCGAAATCCTGCCACGGAGCCGGCTTTGAGGTTCAAAGCCGGCTCCCTTTGGCTTCATCTGAGGGGATGTGACCAATGAATGGATGAGCAATTTTTACGGTGCCAAATGCTGTGGGGCGAGGGGGCCCAGCAGCGTCTGGCGGAAAGCCACGTGATCTTGTTTGGCCTGGGAGGCGTGGGCAGCTACACGGCGGAGTGTCTCGCCAGGGCCGGCATCGGGGAGCTGACCATCGTGGACAACGACACCGTGAGTCCCACCAACCTCAACCGCCAATTGGAGGCACTCCACTCCACTCTGGGCCAAAACAAAACCAACGCTGTGGCGGCACGGCTTCTGGACATCCATCCGGCGTTAAAGCTCCACCCCATCTGCGGCACTTATGACGCCGCCCACCGGGAGGGCTTTTTCCCCGCCGGCTGCCGCTACGACTATATCGTGGACGCCATTGACCTGGTCAGCTGCAAGCTGGACCTGGCGGAGACCGCCCTTCGGCTGGGCATTCCCCTGGTCATGGCCCTCGGCACCGGCAACAAGCTGGACCCCACGCTGCTGCGCCTGGCGGACATCTCCGAGACCTACGGCTGCCCGCTGGCCCGGGTCATGCGCAAGGAGCTGCGCAGCCGGGGCATCCACCACTTAAAGGTCGTCTTCAGTCCCGAGGAGCCGGCGCCCACCCGGCAACTGGAGGCACCGCCTCCCGGGCGCCGCAGCGTTCCCGCCAGCACCCCCTGGGTGCCGGCGGCAGCGGGACTGCTGCTGGGCAGCGCCGTGGTCCGGGACTTGGTCTCCCAGGCGTAAAGAGAGAAAAAAGAAAAGAAAAAGAGAACAATTTTATGCTGACAGGTACGATTGTAAACGCCCTGGCCATTTTGGTCGGCGCTGTGGCCGGTATGCTGCTCAAGCAGGTGGCCGGCAGATTTTCCGCGTCTTTGGATGACGCCAGCACACTTGGCCTTCGCCTGCAAACCATCATCATGCAGGGCGTGGCCCTGTGCATCCTCTACATCGGCATTGACGGCTGCTTAAAAGGGGAAAACGCCCTCATCGCCATCTTATCCATGGTCCTGGGCTCTATCATCGGCGAGCTGCTGGACCTGGACAAGCGGATGCGCTCCCTGGGTGACTGGGTACAGGCCAAGACCTCCCATCTGGCTTTAGGCGGCCAGTCCGCCTCTGTGTCCGAGGGCTTTGTCACCGCCTCCCTGCTGTTCTGCGTGGGCGCTATGGCCATCGTGGGCGCCTTGAACGACGGCCTCACCGGAGACCATTCCACCCTGTTCGCCAAATCCTTGCTGGACGGCATCAGTTCCATCGTCTACGGCGCTTCCCTTGGCATCGGCGTGGCTTTCTCCGCCGCGGCGGTATTCCTCTATCAGGGGCTCATTGCCCTGGCCGCCTCCTTTCTGGAGCCGTTTCTGGTGGACAGCGTCATCGCGGAGATGACCTGCGTGGGCTCCCTCATGATCGTGGCGCTGGCGTTCAATATGCTGGGGATCACGAAAATCAAGGTCATGAACCTGGTGCCCGCCATCTTCCTTCCCATTTTTTTGTGCATGGTAATGTAAAAAAACGCAAAAACATCCGGCAGGCAAATGCCTGCCGGATGTTTTTATTGGAAGATATATCAGAAGGGGCCGTAGCCGGTGACCGCCGCGAAGATGACGAACGCAGAGCAGATGAGCAGCTCCACCGCCACCACGGGCAGGGCAAACTTGAACCACTTGTTGAAGGGGATGCCCGCCACACCCAAAGAGGCGCACAGGGTGCCATGGGTGGGAATGATGGCGTTGGTGAAGCCGTCGCCAAACTGGAAAGCCAGCACCGCCGTCTGACGGCTGATGCCAACGATGTCCGCCAGAGGCGTCATGATGGGCATGGTGGTGGACGCCTGACCGGAGCCGGAGGGAATGAAGAAGTTGATGATGCACTGGACGATCAGCATACCCTCGGCAGCCACCGCCTTGGGCAGGCCGGAGATAAGGGTGGCCAGGGCATGGACGATAGTGTCCAGGATCTGGCCTTCGCTCATAACCACCAGAATGCCCCGGGCGATACCAACGATGAGGGCGCCCATGGCGATATCCTTGGCGCCGGCAATGAAATCCCGGGCCATCTGATTGGGCTGGGTGCCGCCCAAAATGCCGCCCAGGATACCCATACCCAGGAACACAGCGGCAATGTCCAGCACGCCCCAGCCAAACTTCATGACGCCCACCACGATGATGATGAGGCCGCCGGCCAGGGTCAGCAGCACCAGGATGTCCCGGGTGCCCAGAGGCACATCCTCAATGGTGATCTTCTTGTCTTTCTGGGCCAGCTCCAGGTCCCGCACATAGCTGCATTCCGGATTTTTCCGGACCTTGTTGGCATACCGCAGGATGCACAGGGGCACAACGACCACCATGACCAGCCACACCGCAACGCGCAGAGCCATACCGGAGAACGTGGGCAGCTCCGCGATCTTCTGTGCGACGCCCACAGTAAAGGGGTTCAGGAAGCCGGAGGAGAATCCGATAGCGGCGCCAAAGGTCACCATGGCCATGCCCACAATGGCGTCATAGCCCAAGGCACGGGCCAGCGCAATGCCGATGGGAATGAAGATGATGGTCTCCTCAGACATACCGAAGGTGGCGCCGCCCAGGGAAAAGACGAACATCATCAGAGGGATGATGAGCTTTTCGCGGCCCTGCAGCCGGTAGGCCAACTTTTTAATGCCGTTTTCCATGGCGCCGGTCTGGGTGATGATGTTGAAGGCGCCGCCCACCACAAAGATAAACACCATGATGTCAGCCACCTCCACCATGCCGTTGGGAATGGCATGGAGGAAGCTGAAAAAGCTCACCGGGCTCTGCTCCACATAGGTGAAGGAATTGGGGTCCACCACGTTGCGGTTGGCAGTCTCATTGAAGATGCGCTCATAGCTGCCGGCGGGGATCACATAGCTGCACACCGCCATCAAAGCGATGATGCAGAACAGGATCACAAACGTATGGGGAAATGCCAGTTTTCTCTCTCTTTTTTCTTTCACAGGAAGGATTCCTCTCTGATTTGATTTTTGCCTAAAAAAGCCCGGGGTAATTGCGCATTACCCCGGGCTTTCCGCTCGGAAACAGAAATAAACTTACTTCAGCTCGACCTTGCCGCCGACCTCTTCCAGCTGCTTCTTCAGAGCCTCGGCCTCGTCCTTGGAAACGGCTTCCTTCAGGGTCTTGGGAGCACCCTCGACGGTAGCCTTGGCCTCGGCCAGACCCTGGCCGGTGATCTCACGGACAGCCTTGATGACCTTGATCTTGGCAGCGGCATCGAAGCCGGTCAGGACCACGTCGAACTCAGTCTTCTCAGCCTCGGCGGGAGCGGCAGCGGCAGCGGGAGCAGCCATAGCAGCGGCGGAAACGCCGAACTCTTCCTCCAGAGCGTGCACCAGCTCGCTCAGCTCCAGAACGGTCAGACCCTTGATCTCTTCGATCATAGCGGTAACTTTCTCAGACATTGTATTTGCCTCCTAATAGTAAAATTTTAAAATGTGGGACGTCAGCCGAATTATTCGGCGGCGGGGGCTTCCTCGGCGGGAGCAGCATCCTCGGCGGGAGCGCCGTTCTTCTCGGC
>Ga0129308_1001924_pt1 | contig 19419 bp, 25 predicted proteins | sample L827metagenome_FD_94440 | JGI IMG/M metagenome (GOLD analysis project Ga0129308, IMG submission 94440) | Ring-tailed lemur group fecal microbial communities from Wisconsin, USA - L827 metagenome | ecosystem: Host-associated > Mammals > Digestive system > Large intestine > Fecal | place: USA... | reverse complement strand
TTGTAATCCAAACTCCCGGGTAATAGTCTTTAAACTACGATAGGAGGGGGCGAAACGAGTAAATCAGATTACATAAAAGTGGCAGAGCAGCGGCGCCGTCGGGCATCCGTCCAGGACTACATCCTGAAGGGGCCGCGGCCGGAGACCTGGTCGGCGGTGATGCCGGCGTATTGTTACACGGTGCTATGTCCGGTTCCCGGGCTGCGGGACAAGCCAGAAAGGAGAAGCCGATGAAGCGTAACAGAGATAAAATAGAACTTGCACGGATGGGGGCCATCTTTTCCAAAGATGTAGATAAGTGCAGGAACCGGGTTAAAATAGGTGATGCGTTTACTGTAGCAGACCCAGCATGGAAAAATGAGCAGGGAAACGGAGTAAGGCCAATGATGCGTGGCCGAGTGACAGCAAAGTATCCCCATCTGGTGACACTGAACTGCGGGACATCCATTACATACGTGCAGATTCTTCAGCAGCGGCGCGGTGGGCGGAAATACATTGATTGATAGGAGGTGAATCCATTGGACAAAGAGATCCTAGTCCAGTATGCGGAGATGGTGGAGGAAATCAAAGATATTCGGAGGCGAATCAAAGAACTGGATAAATACCTGGAGCATCCGCCCATCGTGGCCGATACAGTCAAGGGAACCAGGAAGGACGGAACCTATGGGCCGATTAAGATTACTGGGATTCCGGATCCGCAGTACCGAAGGAAGGGAGCGGCGAGAGAACGGCTTCGGAAGATGTTGGCAGCGAAGGAGGAGGAGTTGTTGGAGCTGACCTGCCAGGCTGAGAAGTACATAGAGAACATTGATAAGAGCGAAGTGCGGATTATGTTTCGGCTGTACTACATAGACGGGTTACCGTGGTGGAAGGTGGCGCAGGCCATGAATCGAATGCTTCCGCGGAGGCGGGTAAAGTTCACAGAGGATAGCTGTCGGATGCGGAATAATAGATTTTTTGAAGAAATTTAAAAATGTTCGGCCATGTTCGCTTGAAACCTGATACTATGGTAGCATGCAATAGGCAGATAGGTAGCCTGCTTAATGTAATGTATCCTCCCCCATACGGCCGCCAGTGTGCAACAGCCTGGTGGCCGATTAGAAAATATAAGTTTTTGTTGACGAATAAATATGGGAGTGCTAAAATTATCCAAGAACAAGAACAAGAACAAGAACAAGAACAAGAACAAGAACAAGAACAAGAACAAGAACAAGAACAAGAACAAGAACAAGAACAAGAACAAGAACAAGAACAAGAACAAAGGATGAATAATATATTTTAGGAGGTTCTTGTATGAACGATAAATATTTTGATTTTTGTACTTGTAACAGCAATTCGGAAATAACAACCGGCTATGAGGATGATTGGGGCTTCTGGGACGTATGTTGTGATTGTGGAAAAAAGATAGAGGATGGTTATCACAATTATAATCATTTTGATAACGAAGACCATGATGTTGATGGATGGGATATTTGATTTTTTTTGAGAGCTACCGATAAGGTGGCTCTTTTTCTATACCCAAAAGGAGGTGAACCTGATGGCAAAATATGAAAACTGGATAACGCCGGAAGGCTTGCTGAAATTGGAAGCTTGGGCGCGGGATGGTCTAAACGATGAGCAAATCGCCGCGAATGCCGGAATAGCCACGGCCACGCTGTATGACTGGAAAAAGCGGTATCCAGAGGTTTCAGAGGCCCTAAAAAAGGGCAAAGAGGTTGTTGACGTTCAAGTGGAGAACGCTCTCCTGAAACGGGCGCTGGGTTATACCTATACCGAAACCAAAAAGGAAAGGACAGCCGAAGGAGTAAGAACCACTACAACAATCAAAGAAGTAGTTCCGGACACTACAGCGCAGATCTTCTGGCTGAAGAACCGGCGTCCGGACCGATGGCGAGACAAACAAGACATTGAGCACAGTGGACAGATAGGAGGGGTGACCATTGTTAATGACATCCCCAAACCAGACACAAGTTAAGTTATCTGGCCTGATAGCTCCATCCTTCTATGGCCTACACTGGGATATTCTTGAGCATAGGCATACACATTACAAACTTGCTGGCGGGCGTGGATCCACAAAATCGTCATTTGTCAGCCTGGAAATCATCTTAGGGATGATGCAGGATCCGCAGGCTAATGCGATTGCAATGCGCAAGGTGGGCCGTTTCCTGGATGAGTCAGTCTTCCAGCAGCTTATCTGGGCAATTAATGTTCTGGGGGTGGATAGTAAGTGGAAGATACGCTATTCCCCATTGGGACTGACTTATACACCTTTTGGCAACAGAATTATCTTCCGTGGAGCAGATGACCCACAGAAAATCAAATCAGTGAAGCTGGCAAACGGCTATTTCAAGTATATCTGGTTCGAGGAGCGCGCGGAATTTGATGGAGAGGAGGAAGAACGAACAATACTCCAGTCGCTGATGCGTGGTGGTTCGGAGTATTTTGTTTTTTATTCTTGGAACCCGCCGAAGTCCATGAACAATTGGGTAAATCAGGATATCCTCCAGAGCCGGGACGATACCGTTGTTCATCATAGCGATTACAGGACGGTTCCGCCAGAGTGGTTAGGTGAACAGTTCTTCGTTGAGGCAGAATCGCTTAAAGAGACAAAGCTAAAGGCCTATGAGCATGAATATCTTGGAATTGCCACAGGGACCGGCGGCCAGGTATTTGAAAATGTGACAGTCAGGCCTATTACAGAGGAAGAAATGGCACGGTTTGACCGTATTTATCAGGGGTTGGATTTTGGTTTCGGCGCTGACCCGGCAGCATATGAAAAAATGCATTATGACAGGACGCGAAAGCGTCTTTTTCTGTTTGGTGAAGTGTACGGAACTCGAATGGGGAATACCCGTCTGGCTGGAAGAATTCGAACGTACAATCCACTCAATAGAGTGGTGACAGCGGACAGTGAGGATCCGCGGGCAATAGACGCCCTGAATGAGCTGGGACTTCGAGTCGTGGGTGCCAGGAAGGGGCCGGGGTCCGTGGACTTTGGCATGGAGTTTCTGGCTGACGAGGTAAATGAAATTATTATAGACCAGCAGCGCTGCCCGAATGCGGCCAGGGAGTTCACCGGATATGAGTTGGAGCAGGACAAGAACGGCAACTTTAAAGGTAGCTATCCGGACAAGAACAATCATACCATTGATGCGGTCCGGTATGCACTGGAGGATGTGATGACAAGCCGGAAGGCAAAGGTCAGGAAAAAATCCGATTATGGTTTACATTAGGAGGTGGTAAGGCATGTACATATACACATTGCCCCGGGAGAACTGGGACGAGACAAACCCGGATAAGCAGGCAATCCGCACGCTAATTGAAAAGCATCGCCGGGAGGCTGCCAGATTGAAGAAGCTTATGAAATACTACGAAGGGCAGCACAAAATTTTGACTGAAAGCAACCGGAAAAACAAACTAGTATGCAACCATGCTAAGGACATCAGCGACACGGCCAGCGCCTATTTTATCGGGAACCCAATTTCTTACAAGAGCGAAGCAGATATAAAGTCGCTCATGGATGCTCTTGAGACGGCCGGAGCTGACGAAGCAGACGGCGATAACGGGCTGGATTTATCTGTGTACGGCCGGAGTTATGAGTATATCTATCCGATGGAGGGCGAAACGGATCTGACTATCAAGAATCTATCGCCAGAGAACACCTTCATGGTATACGATGACAGTATTGAACAAAAAGAACGGTTTGCAGTTTATTATTATGCCAGGAAAGATGATAGTGACAAGAAAGCGACCGTTTATGTGGCGACAGTATTGACAGAGCATTACAAATACGTGCTGAACATCCAGGATATCGACGGACCGCAAGCACTTCTGGAGGAGCCGATTCCCCATTTTTTTGATGGGATTCCAGTCATTGAGTACCTGAATAACAAGCTGGCAATCGGCGACTTTGAGCTTCAGATACCGCTGATTGATGCCTACAATGCCCTGATGAGCGACCGCATTACGGATAAGGAGCAGTTTATTGATGCGATTTTAGCCATTTATGGCGCCATGCTGGGCGATCCGGATGCAAAGGACGAAGACGGGAAGACAGCAAAGGAACGGGTAAAGGACGATAAACTTCTGGAGCTGCCGAAGGATTCCAAAGCGGAATACCTGACTCGGACATTTGATGAACAGGGTGTGGAAGTACTCAAGAAGGCGGTGGAGCAGGACATCCATAAGTTCAGCCATATCCCCTGCATGACAGATGAATCCTTCGGTGGGAATGTCTCCGGCGTTGCAATGGAATTCAAACTCCTCGGAATGGAAAATATCACAAAGATAAAGACACGCTATTACAAGAAGGGGCTACGCAAACGCCTCCGCTTGTTTGCAGGCTGGCTGAACAAGAGCCGGGCGATTAATGTGGATATATCCAGGATAACGCCGACCTTCAGCCGTGCGCTGCCGAAGAACCTCATGGAGATTAGTCAGATTGTGGCGAACCTCTGGGGGAAGGTCAGTAAAAAAACATTACTGTCGCAGGTGCCTTTTATCGAGAACGTAGACGCAGAAGTCAAAGCGGTAGAAAAAGAGGCAGAAGAAGTGGTAAAACAGCAACAGGCCATGTTTGGGCTTAGTAGCAATACGCCACCGGATGATGAGGACGAGATAGATGAGTAGTCTATCTTATTGGGAGAAACGTAAGGCCCAGGAAATGTTCCGCTACATGGCGAAGGCCGAGGATACCGCCGATGAGATCGCGAAGCTATATCAGAAGTCCTCTGGCTATATCAATCATGAGATGGATCAGATTTTCGAGCGGTACAGGAGCAAACACTATCTGTCAGAATCTGAAGCATATGAACTTTTGAACCGCCTGAATGATAAAACATCCATTGGCGAGTTAAAAGCGGCGCTGCGGGCCGGTGACGGCGTCCAGCAGGATATTCTGGCAGAGTTAGAGAGTCCAGCGTATCAAGCACGACTGGAACGACTCCAGCAGCTCCAGAACCAACTTGACCTGACCATGCAAATCGTTTATCAGCAGGAGAAGGCGAAGAACACCAGCCATTACGTGGACCTGGCCAACGAGGCGTACTATAGGTCCATTTTTGATATTCAGAAACAGACCGGTCTGGGCTTTTCTTTCGGTCTTGTGGATCCGGCCGTGATCGAGCGGGTTATCAACAGCAAGTGGTCCGGAGCCAACTACTCCACCCGTATCTGGCACAATACGCAAGCTTTGGCCCAGGACTTGAAAGAGGAACTGCTGGTCAACCTGGTTACTGGCAGGACAGACAGGGAGGTGGCGGAAATTATCGCCAACAAATTTGCCCAGGGGGCCAGTAACGCCAGGCGCCTGGTTCGGACGGAATCCTGTAACCTGGCCAACCAGATGGAGATGCAGTCCTATGAGGAGTGCGGGATTGAGACGTATGTCTTTGTAGCTACTTTGGATTTAAAAACCTCAAAATCATGTCGGAAGCTGGACAGAAAGCGCTTCCCGGTATCCGAGCAGCAGCCGGGGAAAAACTGCCCGCCCATGCATCCGTGGTGTCGGTCAACGACGATTTGTAACATCTCGGATGAGGAACTGTCACAGATGCAGCGCCGGGCACGGAACCCCGTGACCGGGAAGACAAACACGGTGCCGGCCAATATGACCTATGAACAATGGTACAAGAAAAATGTCAAAGGGCGGCCAGAGGCGGAGGCCAACGAGAAGATGCTCCGGAACCGTTCTTCAGACAAGAAACAATTTGAAAAGTACAGAAAAATTTTAGGCAAGAATGCCCCTGAAACGCTGGATTCCTTCCAGAAAGTGAAGTATACTGATGGTGAGAAGTGGGAATACATAAAGAGCCTGAAGGATTATCTGGAAAAATATCCGACAAGTGACAAGCGATATTACGATATTGGGGAAGAATTGAAACGGTTAGGATTAACAAAGGCAGTAGTTCTCCCGCCTGTTCAGAAACAGGCATATATTTTACCAGAAGGCAAACACGATCCCTATCACATTATGCATCGAATGGTCGAAAGACATATTACAGACGATGAGATTCGAGGTTACATGAACCAGGCAGAGATTATGATGGTTCAGTGGGGCGGAAGGCGTCAGGTTTTTTATGGTCACGACGGGGTTTGTGTTATTACAAAGTCAGGAGATGATTGGATATACAAGACAGCTTGGAAAAAGGAAGACTTTGACAGTGACACAGGAAAGATTTTGGAGGTGATGAAGAAATATGTCAAATAACAATCTGGATTATGAAGCAGATCATTACTGCCCAGTTTACAAAAAAGTGATTTGTGCGGACCTGTGTTACGATTCCATGATGTGTCTGCATCGCTTCTTTAAAGTATCGTCTACGAAAGAACTGGCAGAGATAGGGGATATTGACGCTGCCAGAGAAATTTGTAAGAAATGTCCATATAGTGAAGGGTAAAACCACCAGTCGATAATGACCGGTGGTTTTTTAGGTCTATTTTAAGTTGCGACATCGCAACAGAGAGGAGATATTATGATGGAGTTATGCGGCACTATTATTTTTGTTGCTGTCCTTGCAAACTTGACGAGGATTTTAATTAAGGCAATGGAGCTTGCCTATCTGCGTGAAAAGAATGAGCGTGAGGGAAAATATGTAAACTGAGGGGATGGGCCAATTCTCTCCCTTTTAGGCGCGGGGTTATGCGTCTTATTTTTATGTCCGTAATGACGTAAAACTACAGCAACAGCCTGGGCGAGAATGGGCTGGGGCAGAAAGGAAAAGACATGAAAAAGAAATACTTTTATCGGGAATCAATCCCAATGAATCTGCAGCTTTTTGCGGAACCGGGACTAGAACCGGCTCCTGCACCAGAACCGACACCAGAACCGACACCAGAACCCAAACCGGAGCCTGCCCCGCAGAGTTTTGACGATATCCTGAAGAACAAGGATTATCAGGCGGAGTTTGACCGCCGGGTGCAGAAAGCCCTTGGAACGGCTAAAGAAAAGTGGGAACTCCTGATGGATGACAAGTTGTCGGAAGCTGACAAACTGGCAAAAATGAATAAAGAGGAGAAGGCGCAGTATCTGCATCAGAAAAAAGAAAAGGAACTGGCTGACAAAGAGGCGGCGATTACCCGCCGGGAGTTGATGGCCGAGGCAAAGAACACGCTGGCCGAAAAGAAGCTGCCTGTGGGACTGGCTGAGGTACTGAATTACGCTGATGCAGATTCCTGCAGCAAATCCATTGAAGCAGTGGAAAAAGCCTTCCAGGAGGCTGTGCAGGCTGCTGTGGAAGAGAAACTAAAGGGCGGTACGCCGCCAAAGAAAGCGCCATCAGGAGGAGAAGAGGACCTGGCAAAACAGGTAGAATCCCTGATGATGGGAATTTAAGAAAGGATGGTAAGAAAATATGGCTATTAATACATTAGCAACAGCAACACTTTTCCAGAACACGCTGGATAAGGTCGCAATTAAAGAGGCGGTCACAGGTTGGATGGATGCCAATGCTGGCCAGGTTATCTATAATGGAGGCTCTGAGGTGAAAATCCCGAAGATGTCCGTCCAGGGCCTGGGAGATTATGACCGGGACAATGGATACCAGCAGGGCGGCGTTACGCTGGAATATGAGACCAGGAAGATGACGCAGGATAGAGGCCGTAAGTTCCAACTTGATCCTGTTGATATCAACGAGAACAACTTTGTGACTACTGCGGCGGCCGTTATGGGCGAATTCCAGCGTGTTTTTGTGGTACCCGAGATTGACGCCTACCGCATCAGCAAGATTGCTGCAGAGACAATTGCGGCAAAGAAAGCCGGTATGGTTGATTACGGATACACCCCGGGAGCGACTGGAACCTCCGCTCTGCGGAAAATCAAAGAAGGAATTAAGGCAATCCGTGAACTGTATAACGGCCCGTTGGTTATCCATGCCACGCCGGACATGATCATGGAATTGGAAATGGAGCTTTCCGGAAAGATTACAAGTACCACGTTTTCAAAAGGTGGAATCAATACCGCGGTTCCGGCCGTGGACGATGTACCGATTCTTTCCACACCATCTAACCGCATGTATACGGCGATTACGCTCTATGATGGTAAGACTGCAGGCCAGGAGGAAGGTGGCTACATCAAAGGGACAACGGCAAAGGATATTAACTTTTTCATTTGCCCTCGGACTACCCCGATTGCAGTTACTAAGCAGGATATCATGCGCATCTTCGATCCGACAATCAATCAGAAGCTGAACGCTTGGCAGATGGATTATCGCCGGTTCCATGATATTTGGGTACTGGACAACAAAGTAGACAGCATTTACCTGAATATCAAAGATGCGGCGCCGTCAGCATAAGGAGGCAGTAGATGAGGTTGATAAAGGACAATGTAGAGCGGATTGTAGAGAGCGAAGCGCAAATCCGTAAGCTGGAGACGGCGGGGTATGTGCCTTTGGGAGCGGCCGGAAGTGAAAAAAAAGAAGAGGTAAAACCGGAACTGGAAAAGCTGAAGGCCGATGAATTAAAAGCCCTGGCGAAAGAAAGGGGCATTGAGGGTGCCGCCTCGCTGACTAAGGACGAATTGCTGGCAGTCTTAAAGGATGTGATTTGATTGACTGAGTTGGAAAAATTGAAGTTAATGATAGGAGAGAGTAATGAAAATCTGATCTCTCTTTTATTGTCAGATGCGACAGAGCTTGTATTATCCTATACCGGCCGCACGGAGTTGCCGGTGGCGCTGAATAAAACCGTCCGAGACTTAGCCGTGATTGCCTACAACCGGATGGGGGCCGAGGGGGAGAGCAGTCGGAGCGGAGCTGGGGAAAGCTACAGCTTCGATGCAGCCCCTAAGCAGATTTACGACGTACTAGACCGATATCGGTTGATAAAGGTAGGAGGACGGGCCTATGAGGCTAAAACGGAGCAGATTAAAAAAATGCTATCACCGCCAAGCGATACCGAAGAAAGATAAGGAAGGCAGCTCCTATGTGGAGTTTGGTTCGGCAATGCCTTTCCAGGCCGAGGAATGGCCGGCCGGCGGGAAGGTGCAGACAGAGATGTATGGGCTGCGGCTGCCGGGCATCCGAAATTTGAGAATTGAGGGAGATTATACGGAAGTTTCGGCAGGCGGGCGCCGAGTCGGATATCAGATAGAGGGAGGACCGATCTTTTGCGCTGGTGATGGGATTTGTCTGTTTGTCTCTCCGGATTCGGAGCCGGATTATAAAATCATTGCGATTTATCCCCGTCGTTTTTTGACACTGGAGGTGGAAAAATTGTGAGTAAAGTGGATGGAATAGGAAGTTTGTTGGCAAAACTGGATCGGCTTGGTATGTCGGCGGAGGAAGGCTTGTCAAAGGCCATCGGGAAGCAGACAAAGAAAGTACAGGCCACGGCAAAACTGCTATGTAGCGTCAATCAGGGGGAACTGAGAAACAGCATTAAAACCAGCGTCGAGACAGAAGCCGGCCGCGTAACAGGAACGGTTTATACGAATAAGAATTATGCAGCCTATGTGGAGTTCGGAACTGGCCCTGTGGGAGAGCAGAACCATGCGGGAATATCCCCGGAGATAACGCCCGCATACAGCCAGAACCCCTGGTGGATTCACGAAAGCATGATTGATAAAAAGGACGCGGGCTTTTTTAAAATCGAGACCGAGAACGGCACCTTCTACCAGACCCACGGGCAGCCGGCACAGCCCTTCCTATATCCGGCGCTGAAATCAAATGAGAAAAACATACAACGCGGCATCGAGGAAGAACTGAAAAAGCAAATCAGAAAGGCGGTCAGAAATGATTAATGTAAAGGATGAAGTGTATGCGGCCCTGGCCGCGATATTTGATAATGTCTCAGACGCATATCCGCGGGACTGGGGGACTCTTCCTGCAGTGCAGTGCGCGGAGGAGGAAAACAAGGTGGTCGAGTATACGGACATGAAAGAGCAGAAGGCCTATGTCCGGTACCGGATCGACCTCTGGGACAGCCGCAGCACGTCAGCCGCTGCTGTAAAAGCGGATAAAGCAGTCTCGGCGCTGGGACTTTTACGGACCCAGTGCATGGACATAGACGATCCATCTGGACACAAACATAAGCAGATGCGCTATGAGATGGTGATTGATGTGGAGACTCGGCAGGTCTACCACAGCATGTAGTTAAGAAAGGAGTAGTTGAATGTTAGCGAATGGAGCAAAACTGGGATATAAGAAATCCGGTGAAAGCAGTTATACAGACCTTCCTGGGCTGAAGGAAATCCCGGAAATGGGTATTGAGCCGGAGAAGGTAGAGAATACCTGTTTGACGGACAAGAATAAGCAGTATGAGAACGGAATCGGCGACGCCGGCGAGATGACATACAAGTTTAAGTATGACAACACATCCGCAAACAGTCCTTACCGGGTGATGCGAAAGGCACAGGAGAGCGGCGAGGTGCTGTCTTTTCAGGAGACTTTGATTGATGGAACGAAAACGGAGTATGACGCCCAGGTATCTGTAAAACGTACCGGCGGCGGAGTAAATGGAGTTATTGAGTTTAATCTGACTATGTCGGTACAGAGTGACATTATTGTAGCAGACCCGACATCAGCAAGTGTATAAGGAGAAAAAAAACAATGGGAACATTTGGAATGGACGAGGAACTGAATGCCGAGAAGGAAAAGGCGGAAGAAAAAATCGTAATGATGCCGGAAAAGAAGAGAAAGCCGTTTGCCTATTGGAATGTGGGAGAACGGGAATACCGTCTGAAGCTGACAACCGAACAGATTTGTAAACTGGAGGAGAAGTATCGCTGTAATCTGCTGACCTTGCTGCTGCAGAACAGCGGAGGTATGCCGGCACTTGGAATTATGCTGACAGTAATTCAGTCGGCGATGCTGCCCTGGGAACATGGAATTAAGTATAAAGATGTACAGTCTGCCTTCGATAAGTATGTGGAGGATGGAGGTACACAGCTCACTCTGTTCTCCGATGTGATTATGCAGATCCTGATGGTGAGCGGTTTTTTTACAGAGAATCAGCAGGAGGATCTGACAGAGAAGATGGAGGACGTCAAGGAGCTTATGTAACGTTTTCGGATTTGATAGGCGACCTCTATTCGGCGGCTTTGGATGCAGGGACTATGCCAGAAGTCTTCTGGACGTGTTCTCTGCAAGAGGTAAGGGACCGGCTGGAGAGTGTCCACCGTGTAAAAGTCCGGGAGGCCAGGGAACGTATCTCTATTTGTTATGAGCTGGCCGGGTTAATTGGGATTTACGTAAGCAAGCTGTTTGATGATAAGGACGAGGTCAAGATACCGCATCCCTGGGATTCTTATCCAGAGCTTTTTAAGCAAGAAAAAGAGAGTTATGAGACAGCACAGAAGGCAGAACTGGTTGAATCGGCCAGGGAAGCCAGGTATGCCTATGCAAAGCGGCATAATCAGCTACGGAGAGACGCAGGGAACATAGAAGGAGGTGACGGGACACGGAAGGAATGACGCTGGAAAAGCTCCAGGTAATTATAGAGGCATACACAAAACCATACCGGGATGAACTGGAAAAAGTGAAGAGGATGACATCGCAGACGACTTCGCATGTGGAGCGTCAGACGGCCCGGATGTCGAACTCCTTTAAGAGGATGGCAAAAACAGTTGCGTCGGTACTGAGTGTCGGCGCGATTGTTGCATTTGGGAAGTCCTGTACCGAGCTTGGTTCCGACCTGGCGGAGGTCCAGAACGTCGTGGACGTCACTTTTGGAGAAATGTCGGCCAGCGTGGACGCTTTTGCGAAAGATGCCATTACCCAGTTCGGGCTGTCGGAAACGATGGCGAAGAAATACATGGGAACTTACGGTGCGATGGCGAAGGCATTCGGAATCACCGGGCAGGCCGGACTTGAAATGTCGAAGACCATCACCGGATTAACGGGAGACGTGGCCTCCTTCTACAATCTGTCGCAAGATGAAGCGTACACAAAACTCAAGAGTATCTTTACGGGTGAGACAGAAAGCTTAAAGGATTTAGGCGTTGTAATGACGCAGACAGCTCTTGACCAGTACGCCTTAAATAACGGCTTTGGAAAGACCACGGCAAAGATGACGGAGCAGGAAAAGGTGATGCTGCGCTATCAGTTTGTCATGTCCTCCCTGGCGGATGCCTCCGGGGACTTTGCCCGGACGGCTGATTCCTGGGCAAACCAGGTGCGTGTGCTCAAGCTCCAGTTTGACAGTCTCCGGGCTACGATAGGACAAGGACTGATTAATGCCCTTACACCAGTAATCAAGGTAATCAACGAGCTTCTATCCAAGACGAAAACGTTTGCAGGTTACTTCAAGAGCTTCACCGAGGCGTTGTTCGGGAAAAAGTCTGATGGCGGAATATCTGGGGCTGCGGATGCGATGGCCGGGGCGGCCGGTTCCTCCGGGACGCTGGCTGACAATATGGAAAATGTGGCAGAGTCAGCGAAAAAAGCGACAAAATCCCTGGCGGCATTTGACGAATTGAATATCGTGAACCAGAACCCGGCTGCGGCAGATAGTAATGTGGCAGGCGGCGGATCCCTGGACTTCGGCAATATGGGCGGCGAGCTGTTTGGTGATGTGACGGTGAATCCGGCAATTGAGGAAGCGGCCCAAAAAGTCAAGGAAATGCTGGAAGAGCTGAAAAGAGCCGCGGAGCCGGCTAGAGAAGCACTCAAGCGTCTCTGGGACGAAGGTCTGTCAAGGCTTGGCAACTTTGTCTGGACGGGGTTGAAAGACTTTTGGAACGAATTTTTGAAGCCATTGGGAAACTGGGCGCTGGGAACCGGAATACCGATGTTGGCGGATGCGGTGAATAACTTCCTGCTGAAAGTGGATTGGCCGGCAATTAATGAGGCACTGAAAAATTTCTGGCAGGCATTGGAGCCATTTGCTGAGGCCGTAGGTACTGGGCTGCTGGACTTTTTCCACGATCTACTGGATATTGGTGCCGATTTTATTAATGCAGTGGTGCCGGGGGCCCTGAATGGGATTGCGGATGCATTAAATAAGATTAGTCCAGAGCAGGCGGAAAGGATAGGATACGGGCTAGGTGCTATTGTTACGGCTATTCTGGGATTTAAACTTGTCAGTGGCATTGTGGACAAGATAAAAAAGTTTATCATTTTTATTTCAGGACTGAAAATAGTTTCCTTCATAAGAAACTTAATAGGAGTAATTGAAATAGTCTCTGGAGGCTTTGCAACATGGGGTGAGGCTATCTTAATGGTGTTCCCCGGTTTGACTAAATTTAAGGCTATTTTTTCTGCTATAGGGGCTGCTTTGGGCTGGATAGGGGGATTGCTAGGTTTGACTGGAGCTACAGCAGTTGCGGCAGGGGCAGTGATTATAGCAGCGGTTGTGGCTCTTGTAACTGCCGTTGTCCTTAATTGGGATAAAATCAAGACTTTTTTTATAGAAACGATTCCGGCTTGGTGGAAGGATACAGTAATTCCATTTTTCCAGGGAATACCAGAATGGTTTAACGGAATTTGGTCCAGTACAGTTGATTTATTTAAGAATACTTGGGATGGACTAATAAACTGGTTTCAAAAAATTCCTGAAGAGATCGGCAATATTATTGATTTAATAGTCTCTTTTTTTAGTGATTTACCATACAAGATTGGCTATGTCATAGGATTTGTTATAGGAACAGTAATTAAGTGGGGACAAGATTTAATTCAGATAGTGTCCGAGGAAGTACCGAAAATCATTGAAAGTATTGTTCGATTTTTTTCTGAATTGCCGGGGAAAATTTATCAAGCTATAATCTCATTTAGGGATAATGTCTTCCAATGGGGTTCAAATATCTTGGAATCATTCACCCAAACAGTCAATGGAATAATAGAAAAAGTAGTACATTTTTTTGCAGAGCTTCCAGATAAGATTTATCAGAAACTCATTGCATTTAAGGAGACCATCATAAAATGGAAAAATGATGTTGTTGAGTGGGTGAAAACGTACATCCCATCGATGTTGAATTCGATAATTGATTGGTTTAATAAATTGCCAGAACGCCTTGTGGATATTGGCAAAAATATGCTGAAATCAATGTGGAATGGAATATGTTCAATGGGAAACTGGTTAAAAGAGAAATTGGAGAGTTTCTTTGGAGGGATTGGAGAGGGGATTGCGGACACATTAGGACTTGGAAAAGGAAGTGCGGTGCAAATTGCATCAGTCCCCAGATTTGCAACCGGAGGTTTTCCAGACTCGGGACAATTGTTTATCGCCAATGAATCTGGGCCTGAAATGGTTGGACGAATTGGAAGCAAAGCGGCGGTCGCGAACAAAGAACAGATCACAGCAGCAATCGCTCAGGCAGTTATCAATGGAATGCTGGAAGTGGCTCCGTATTTTACAGGTAGTGGAAAAGAAGTACATGTTCATTTAGAGGGAGATGCAGAGCACCTTTTTAAACTTGTCAAAGGAAAGAATGACCAGTATATAAAAATCACAGGTAAAAGTGCGTTTGCATATTAACTTTTATCTCCCTGTCTGATATAATTTCAATATCGGATGGGGAGGGGAATGTTATGTTGGAAATTATTTTGGTGGATAAAAAAAGGCGAATTATAACATTAGATAATGAGAATTTAACAGTACAAACTGACTGGGGGAAAACGATAACCAGCAATAGTATAGAAAAATATCTGTTGTTATATGTAAATAAGGAAATTGAAGAGGGGAAGGTGCAATTAGTCTTTCAACTTCCACCACATAAATCGATAGCTTGTGAGTTTGACCTGGAGCAATTGGATTCGTTCAATATGCTTTGCGATAGGATGGAGGAAAAATGCGAGAAGCGCAGGTATTATAGTTTTTCAAGTGCATCCAAAGCAATTGAAGAAACTGCGCTGCAAAAGCGTGCAAGAGAATTAATGGAAGAACGGGATGAAGAAGCCTATATAACAGATACTAAAAAATTAGATAATCAGGCCCATTGTCCCCGTTGCGGTTCAACGTCCCTATCAGCCAATAAGAAAGGCTTCGGCGTAGGGCGGGCCACGGTCGGTACCTTGGCCTTTGGACTGGTTCCCGGCCTGCTGATAGGCGGCGCCGGTTCGAAGAAGATTGAAGTAACTTGTTTGAAATGTGGAAAGAAATTTAAGGTTTAGAACGAAGCACCGGGAGCAATCCTGGTGCTTTTAACGTGACAAGGAGGTGGCGCATATGGCGTTTCAAGGATATCTCTTACAAATTAATGGGCGGACGCTGCCGAACCGCTACATTAAGCTTGACAGCTACCAGTCCACACCAAACCAGCGGCAGGACGCGGATTCCTATGTGGATGCTGTCGGGATGCTTCACCGGAATATTCTTCCCCACAAACGGAGCAAGGTGGAATTTGAGACAATCCGGATGCATCTGGCTGATAAAACAGAGTTCCAGTCGTACTTTTCGAGTAGAGACAAGATGAGCGTAAAGTATTGGAATGATGAACTGAATGCATACGCGACCGGAACGTTTTATGTGCCGGATATAGCCTTTAAAATATACCGGATACAGGGAAATGATATTGAATATAACAGCTTGCGTATTGCGCTGATTGAATATTAAGGAGGTACAGTCTATGGCACTGGATATACCGGTTGAAATTAAAAACTTAATAAAGCGAGATAATCTCACCGCAGAGACCGAACGTCACCTGCGGCTTTCTTTTTATGATGATTCGATTGATTCGTTGTACCCTGCTGAAACATTGTTTCCGGACCCGGAACTGTACCCGGCCAACCTGGGGGAGTCCTGGCTGGTGATTAATGATGACCAGATTGTAACCGAGAGCCTTACACTCGAGGAAAGTCTTTGCAGTGATGACTATCTGCGTTTCGGCGCCTGCGAAGCGGCAAAGTTTGAAATCACGGTTGCGGATGTCGCAGAAGATATCAAGAATCATTGGTTCACGGCCGAGCTTATCATTGCGGATTACAAGCTGGCTTTCGGTATCTATAAAGTGGATGATGTGGTAATTCAAAAGGATAAACGGTTCAAGAAGATTATTGCCTATGATCGCATGAAGGAGTTTGATACCGATGTTTCTATCTGGTACAAGAATCTTTCCTTTCCAATGTCTTTGCGCGAGTTTAGGAATAGCTTTTTAAACTACTTTGGATTCCCATATGATACTGTGACCTTGATTAATGACACGATGACTGTAACGCAGTCAAATACGGACCCGACCATAAACGGAAGGAAAGTGATAGAATCCATCTGTGAGATAAATGGGGTGTTTGGCAGTTTTGACCGGACAGGCACCTTTAAATATGTATCGCTTGGCTATGGCGGCGTCTATCCGGCGGAGGACCTTTTCCCGGTCGAAAGGGGGCTGTATCCAGGCGAATCGGCCGATCCGGAAGAAATACCGGCGACTTATAAATCTTTGGATTACAAAGAATGGGTTGTGGAGTCCATAAACCGAGTTAATCTATATGATGCGGATGGGGAACTGACCGCAGGGTTTGGTGACGGAGAAAATGAATATCAGATTAGAGATAACTTTTTGATTTATGGAATGGGCAGTGCAGAGCTGCTTGGGATTGCCGAAAATTTATATGGAAACATCAATGGAAGAACCTATCTGCCAGCGACGCTTGAATTACAGGCGCTGCCCTACATTGAGGTGGGAGATCTCCTGGATGTGGAATACAGTAAAGGTACCATTGAAACCTTCGTAATGCATCGGACAACGAAGGGAATCCAGGGTATGGCCGACACGATTGAGTCCTCCGGAGACCAATATCAAAATCAGACATATGGAATTAAGGATGAGATTAATAACATTAAATCCAATGTAGAGAAGAACAAAAATGAAATATCGGGTAACGGGGACAAAATTAATCGCGTCGACGAATATGCCAGGCAGGTGAATACCAATCTCGGCCAGGAAGTAGCCAGGGCAAAAGCTGCCGAGGGCGTGAACGCGCAAGCAATTACAGCCGAAACGAATCGAGCGACAAAGCAGGAAGGGGTCCTGTCGTCCCGCATCACGGACACCGCGGCAAAGTTTGAACGTGAATTATCGAACCTGGACACTGGATTATCAACGAAAATTACCCAGACAGCAGAACAAATCAGGCTTGAAGCATCGGACATAAAGAAGGAGCTTCAGGCCAGCATCACCGTTGAAGCCGGCCGGATAAGCAGCGAAGTTTCAAGGGCGAAGGATGCGGAAGGTTCTCTCAGCAGCCGCATTACCCAGACAGCAAACAGTATCACAAGCGAGGTTACCCGGGCAAAAGGGGCTGAAAATGTATTAAGCAGCCGAATCACGCAGACGGAAAGCTCCATCACCAGTACCGTGAAACAAGTGAATGGTCTTAATACGAAATATTCCGAAGTCAAACAGACAGCGGATAAAATCAGCTGGATAGTTTCGTCTGGCTCTTCTTCATCCAATTTTACACTCACTAGCAGAATGGCAAACTTAATATCCGATAAAATAGAGGTGAAAGGTTATGTTACATTCAGCCAGGTCGAAAGTAAATTAAGGGGGAGTGGAACCACAACCATAAATGGAGATAACATCACTACAGGGAGAATCGATATAAAGCTCCTGACTTCTGGGAGTAAACCAGTTATTACAAGTTACAACGGAGGGATTGCATTCGGAAATGGATTTAGCTATTCGAACATACAAGGAAGTAAAGTTATAATCGGACAAGGAGGAGGGAGAATCAGCTTTTTCGGACATACACCCTATGATAGGCAAAGTGTTATAACACCGACAACCACTACAATGCTATTGTCGTCAGTGCAGCAGCTATTACGGGTATTAAGAAATTATGGATTGATTGCATAGGAGGCCTTATGGAACAAATAAAAAAAGAGGAAGTATCTATCTGCCTTGAAATATTAAATGAGATTGCAATGAACGGAGTAAACCTGAGACAGGCAGAGCTTTTAGTTGTCTTAAGAAATACACTTACCCAGGGACCAGAGCAGGAAGAGAAGGAGAAGGAAGATGGCGTACAGTAAATATTATACACGAATCAATTGGAAGAACCGGCCGTCCACATCAACGCCGCTGGGGGCGACGAACCTGAACCATGTTGACCAGGCGGTGGATGAACTGGATAATCGAATCGTTACACTTGACGCCGGAAAATATAATGTCAGTGATGCACAAAACCTCTGTAATGGTATTGATTATGATACCAGCACAGGGGTTTTTGTATTCCACTATGTAAACGGTGGGACAAAACGGGTGGATCTCAATATTGAGAAAATACCGGTCAGTATGTCGCTTTCCGCTGATGGGATTTTGACTATCACGAATACGGATGGTACAAAATATACGTCGAACATAGCATCTCTGCTGGTTACAATTAATTTTGTTGATAGTACAGAGATTGATTTCCAGGTTAGTGATGCAGGAAAAGTCAGAACAGTCACGGCAGTTATAAAGAATGGCAGTATTACAACTGACAAGCTGGATCCCGATATCCAGGCAAATATTTTGAATAATCGATTGCTGGCAGAGACGGCCGCTACGAATGCGCAGACACATGCAAGAGATTCGAAGCGTTATGCTGTAGGTGGAGTTATCTCCGCGGACGTGGAAGACAACGCAAAACATTACTGCGAAAAAGCGGGAGAGCATGAGGCGGCTGCAGCCTTATCAGAAGGAAAGGCAAAAACGTCCGAGACGAATGCAAAAGCCAGCGAAACAGCCGCCCAGGCATCAAAAACAAGTGCAGCTGCGTCTGCTGAGTCAGCGTCAGCAAGCAGTACATCTGCAGCCCTGAGTGCTGCCAATGCAAAAGAATCAGAAACAGTGGCATTGAACAGTGCTGACGCCGCCACTGCATCAGAAGCAGCCGCAGGCCAGTCGGCAACAAACGCCGAGGCCAGCAACCAGTCTGCGGCGGTACATGCAAGAAATGCTGGGACATCTGCTACAGCATCACAAACGGCGGCACAGGAGGCGCAGGGATGGGCTGAAAAGGCAGAACAAGTGGTGGATATCCATATTGCCACGCCGGATCGGCCTGGAATTGTAATGCCGGATAATGTGACTTTTAAAGTCGGGGAAGATGGAACGGCAAGCGTTCCAACCGCGACAGGAAGTACAAAGGGAATTGTTAAGGGGGGCGCTGGAATAAAGGTTGCAGCTGACGGAGCAGTGGATGTTAATACCCAATTCACACAGGCAACGGCACTTGCAAATATAATTGCCGGGGAAGCTATAGCCGTGGTGCTGGGAAAAGTATCGAAGGCCATTGCGACTACAATGAATCTTGACAGTAATGCGCTGTTAAAATCGATGTTGACAAGCCAGGATGTTAACGATGCGAATAAGATACCAACGGCGTCTCTGCTATACAGCATCCGCCAGAATCTCCAGAGTCAGATTTCAGGCAAAATTGATACATCAAAAATTGTAAACAACCTATTATCCACGGATGCGAGTACCGTTTTGTCGGGAGCAATGGGGAAAAATCTGGCCGATAAGGACGCAAATTTGCAGAGCCAGATTACTCAGTTAAATGGCGA
>Ga0129308_1001923_pt1 | contig 19436 bp, 16 predicted proteins | sample L827metagenome_FD_94440 | JGI IMG/M metagenome (GOLD analysis project Ga0129308, IMG submission 94440) | Ring-tailed lemur group fecal microbial communities from Wisconsin, USA - L827 metagenome | ecosystem: Host-associated > Mammals > Digestive system > Large intestine > Fecal | place: USA... | reverse complement strand
CACCGAGATACTGAACATGCTCTGATAGCCGCTATTGCAGACTTTCAATAAACCAATAGCGGCTTTACGTTAAATAAAAAAAATATATCCATACCCCCTTGACTTTTTTCTTCCGCTGTTGTATAATATTATATGTACTTTGCGAGTGTGCTGGAATAGGCAGACAGGCACGTTTGAGGGGCGTGTGTCGATAGACGTATGGGTTCAAGTCCCATTACTCGCACCATTTAGAGAAAGCGAGATTTTTTTCTCCCTTTCTCTATATTTAATGTTATGTGGACAGGTGGCTGAGCTGGTCTAAGGCGCACGACTGGAACTCGTGTATACGTTAATAGCGTATCGAGGGTTCGAATCCCTCCCTGTCCGCCAGCAGCGAGTCGCTGCGGACGGTTCACGTTACCGCTCGTAAGACTCGCTTATTCTTTTGAACTTATAATTTTTTCCGCGTACAAAATAAATCTATTTCATAGTTACAGGACATTTAACTCCCGAAAAACAGACGTTTTCGGGAGTTTTTTGTTTTGAAAGTGCTGTGTTTCTATTGACAATGTAACAGCTTTGATATATAATTATTACTAAAGAACTGTGCAGAAATAAGTTTGAATTTGTAGGAGTGTAGATAATGAAAATAAAGGCTGTAATTTTTGATATAGGACAAACTCTTGTTTACTATCCGCTGCCATTAAATTGGTCAAAATTATATCGCCCTGCTTTTGAAAATATAGCAGAAAAACGCAAATTAAATATAACAGAGAATGAGTACGCGCATATCGTTGAAGTCCTTGCAAAATACAATACAAGAATAAATCCAAGAGAAGCTGAAGTTTCATCAAACACAATTTTTACTGAGATATTAAAGGGGACAAGCATCTCAATAGAATATTTAGACATAATTAAAAATGACTTTTACTCATTCTTTCGCAACGATATTCAAATTTATTCAGACGCAGCAGAAACGCTGCAAGAGATAAGATCACAAAATATACTTATCGGAACTTTATCTGATGTTGCGTATGGTATGGATAATTCGTATGCGCTTGAAGATATAAAACCTCTACTGAAATATATAGACATACCATTCACCTCAAATGATGCCGGATATCGTAAACCAAATGGTAAGGGGTTAGAAATTCTCTCCAATAAAATGAATGTTCTCACATCAGAGATGATTTTTGTAGGCGATGAAAAAAAGGATGTAGAATGTGCCAAAAATGCCGGCGCCGTATCGGTTCTTATAAATCGGGATAACGAAGAGAAGTATTTCGGACAAAATTATACTATCAGAGAGCTTAAAGAATTAGTTACTATAATAGACCTGTTCAATAACCTTCAAAACGCTGTATGACTTGTCTTTTTTGCGTTGTGCTTTGTCGGTTTTCCATGCAATACATACAGTATTCCTGCGGAAACCCGACTTTGCACAGCACAAAAAATCCTGCGTCATTCAGCATTTTTCGGGTTACTGAACAGGCTCTAATGTTAATGAAAATTTCCCGATGTAGGGACACGGCGTGGCGTGTCCGCTCAAAGACAATCTAAGTTACCAATTTCGGGACGTCGATGGCGCCGTCCCCTACAGTTTGTATTTACAGAAACAATGTTCCCTTATTTTTTTCGTGACTGTTGCAATTTTTAGCATAATATGATATAATAATTTTAAGAATTCAAAGGAGCGACGCTATGGACATTGAAAATTACATAAGTTCCGTAAAAGGAGCAATAATAACAGCAGAGGAAATACAAAACGGGATAGCTGAGGCGGGAAAATATATCGACTCTCTTTATGACGGCAGACCCATTCTCCTGACGGGAATTTTAAACGGCTGCTTTATGTTTATGGCTGACCTTGCAAGAGCGGTGAACGTGCCGTGCGAGGTGGCGTTCATGGCGGCAAAAAGCTATGAGGGTACGGAATCTTCGGGCAACGTGCGTATAACCCTTGACCTTGACCGTGACATATCGGGGTATCATGTTGTAATAGCCGAGGACATAATCGACACGGGCAGGACGTTAAAAGCCGTGACCGAGCTTCTGAGGGCAAGAGAGCCGCTGTCGCTTCATGTGGTGACGCTCCTCGATAAACCGAGCCGCCGCGCCGTGGATTTCAAGGCGGACTATACGCTTTTTACGATACCCGATGCGTTCGTAGTCGGGTACGGTCTGGATTATAACGGGTATTACAGGAATCTGCCTTATATAGGAGAAATGAACGTATAGACAAATCGTTTGCAGAACGATAATAATTAAATAAACTAATGAAAGTGGGTAAGAAAATGAACACAGACAGAAGAAAAGTAGTGCTTATAGGCACAGGAATGGTCGGCATGAGTTTTGCATACGCTGTTGTAAATCAAGGCGGAATATGCAACGAGCTGGTGCTTATTGACGTCAACAAGGAACGAGCAATGGGCGAGGCTATGGATCTGAACCACGGTCTTGCATTCGGAAAATCAAATATGAAAATATATGCCGGAGACTACAGCGACTGCAAGGACGCCGATATTGTCGTTATCGCCGCAGGAGTTGCGCAAAAAGAGGGCGAAACACGTCTCGACCTTTTGCAGCGCAACGCCGAGGTTTTCCGCTCGATAATCACGCCCGTGGTAAAATCGGGCTTTGACGGTATTTTCCTTGTTGCGACAAATCCCGTTGACATTATGACAAGAGTAACGTATGAACTTTCACGCTTCGGCGCGGCAAGGGTCATAGGTACGGGAACTTCGCTCGATACCGCGCGGCTCAGATACCTTTTGGGCGACTATTTCATGGTAGACCCCAAAAATATACACGCTTACGTCATCGGAGAACACGGCGACAGCGAGTTTGTGCCTGTTTCACAGATGATGCTTGCCACAAAGCACGTTACCGAGATACTTGACGATAACCGCAACCGCTACTGCATGGAAGATATGAAGAAAATTGAGGAACAGGTACGTACCGCAGCATATAAAATAATCGAGGCGAAGCGCGCGACCTATTACGGCATAGGAATGGCTATAACACGTATCGTAAAAGCTATTTTAGGGGACGAAAACAGCGTTGTTACCGTATCGGCGAAGCTCTGCGGAGAATATGACAGCCGCAACGTATTTATCGGAGTTCCGTGTATTATCGGAAGAAACGGCGTAAAGGAAATACTGGAGCTGTCCCTGACTGACGATGAGATGAATAAATTCAAGGAATCCGTTGAAATACTCGATAAGAGCTTCGAGGGAGTTATTTAAAAGGCTATAAATAAGCGTTTTCAGCGACTTGCACAATAAAGCCGTTAGCTATTAGCTGTTAGCCTTTAGCTAAGGTGTTCGCCATAAACTAACGGCTAACGGCTAAGGGCTAAAGGCTGTCGGTTTTTGTGATTTGTGCCAAATGTACTCATTTATAGTTCAAAAGATTATCTTAATATGATATAGGGAGTTCTTTATGAAAAAAATAAAACTATTTGCGGCTATGACGGCAATGACGCTGCTGTGCGGCTGTATGGATTTTTCCGACCTTATAGCACCCGAAAACAAGATCGAGCCGCCCGTTCGCCCCGTGCAGAACAACATGCCCTCGGTCAACGAGGTCGCCGACGAGCTTAACGATTCGGACTGGTATCCGGCTCTCTGCTTAAATCTGCTCATGGGCAGCGAAAAAACAGTAGTTCCCGAAAAAGTGACAAACAACGATGTGAAAAAAGCTTTCTATCAGATAGTAAACGATTATCCGCAGATTTTCTGGTTGGGGGGAGTTTACTACGCAGGAACGGTCACAGACGGCTCGGAAATAAAAATAGAGTTTTTGGACGATTTCGATACCTATGACATCGACAAAATGCTCGACGAGCTTGATAAAGCCGCTGATGAAGTTATAAACGGGATACCCGACGGCAGCAGTGATTATGAAAAGGCTTTGTACGTCCACGACTATCTTGCCGAAAACACCGAGTACGACCATTCGAGGACAGCCTATACGGAATACGGCTTATGGGGTTCTTCCTACGGCTGCCTTGTAGAGAAAAAAGCAGTCTGCGGCGGCTATGCGGAGGCGTTCCACTACATAATGCAAAAACTGGGCATTGAAAGCGGTATCTGCACAGGCTCGAACCACGAATGGAACTACGTTAAAATAGACGGCGACTACTACTGGGTAGACGTAACGTGGGACGATAACGACAAGGGCGACGTTCAGCACACTTACTTTTTGTTCACGACCGACCTGCTTCTGCGGACAAGGAGCTTCGACCCTATTCAGAGCTTCATTCCCGAATGCACTGAAACGGCTTGCAGCTATCTGGTGAAAAACGGCGGATTTTTTGAGACATACGATGAAAAAGCAGTTCTTGACTACATCGGAGAACATTCGGACGAAAGCCACTGCGAAATCATGTTCGGAAGTTTTGAAGCTTACGAAGAAGCTTTGAACAGCCTTTTAGGAAAATCAAGGCTCTACAAGGCGGACGGCGTAGGCGTTGACGGCGTGAGCTACTACAGAAACGACAAGGCGTTTTCATTGGATATAGTTTTTTGATTCGGAGGCAGACTTGAAAAAAACAATAATTTTATCGGCTCTTTCAAGCCTGCTTCTTCTGACAGGCTGTACGGAAAATGCAGATTTTTTTACGCCGCTTTCCGAAAGTTCAGCCGTTGAAAACATAGATACCGAAATTATATATAACGGAGTTCTCGGCAGTCTTGAAAACATGACGAATTTTTCGGAGTACAAGGGATTTGTAGATTCGGCGGACGTTGAAACTGCGATGAACCGTATTCGCCGAAGCCGTCCCGAGTTTTTCTGGGCGAACGGATACACGGTCAAAAGCGGAAACAGCCGTTCGGAGATAACAGTCAACGTTCTTAACGATTACACGGCAGAACAGCTCGACAGTATGCTGCGTGAACTTGAAGCGGCGGCAGATGAAGTTATATCGGGAATTTCCCCCGACCTTGACGACTTCGGCAAAATAGTGTACGTTCACGACTATATAATCGGCAATACCGTCTACGACCATATCGGCGCGGACTCCGATGTAAACGGCTTATGGGGGACGGCATACGGCTGTCTTGTGGACGGTAAAGCGGTTTGTCAGGGATATTCCGAAGCTTTCCAGTATATAATGGATCGGCTGGGCATTCCCTGTGGAACGGTTACGGGACTTGCCAGAAGCAGCGACCCGTATTCTCAGGACGATAACGGCGAAGCTGTCCCTCATGCTTGGAATTATGTAAATATAGGCGGAAAAAATTACTGGATAGACGTTACATGGGACGACCCCGACGAGGGGCAGGTCGCAGGTTCGCCGATAATGCACACCTATTGCCTTATAAATGACGAACGTATGCTGAGAACGAGAACTCTTGACGCTGATCAGGGAAATATACCGAACTGCTATTCAATGGACGATAATTATTATGTTCGGAACGGTACGTATATCGCTTTGTACAGCAAAAGCAATGTCGGAACGGCAATTTCGGCGTACTCCGAAAGCGGTGAAGCCGAACTTATGTTTGCCGATGAAAGCGTTTACAATGAGGCTATGTCGGCTCTCTTTGACGGCGGAGAGCTGTGGGAGCTGAACGAATACGCCGCCATGAGCGAATCGGTAAATTACACCAACGACGACAATATGTATGTGCTGAAAATTGCAAGAGGAGAAAGCTAATGAAAAAAAGCCTGATGATAGTTTCGGCAATAATATCTATCGCATTTTTTTCTTGTGAAAGTGCGGAGAACGTAAGTAATATTGATTCGGAAATTTCTTCGCCTGAGACTTCCGAAAATAAAAAAAGCGAGGATATTATCCTGACTATTGCAGGTCGCGGTATGTCGCGATATAGGGTCGGAGATGAAGATTTTATTGACAAGTTCAATGAAATGGATAACGGTTATAAGATCATTGAAGTGGACTACGGCGAATACTTTGACGCTTCAGATGAGAACGCAGAAGCATTTGTAGACCATGACCGCGAACTTATACTTGACGTTATGAAAGGCGGAGTTGTCGATATTATTCCCAACGTTTTCAATGACAGCGGAAAATATCAGTCTCTTGCCGAAAAAGGCGCATTTGCGGACTTAAATACTTTCATTGAAAATGATTCAGAAATAGATAAGGGAATGTTGTTTACTCACGTTCTTGAAACAACGGAAATAAACGATAAGCTAACTTTTATGCCGCTTTCGTTTTCTATAAATACCTTAACGGGCAAAACAAAGTATGTAGGCTCAAAAGAAAACTGGACAACAGACGATTTAAAACAACATTGGGAAAGTGCAAACGGAACAGTAAATTTTTCGTATCACAATACTAAAGACTATATATATTATGATCTGCTTCGCGGCTGCTTAAATTCGTTTATTGATTATAATAATGCAGAATGTTACTTTGATTCCGAGGAATTTATAGGAATACTCGATTTTATCAATACGTTTGACGACCCCTCGGCATATAAAACGGAGGTCGATTATTCCGCCGATACGTTCATCAAGGACGTTACAATATCAGGGTTTGAGAGTTATCACGATTCAGTTTGGAATGCAAACGGCGATGATATAACGTTTGTCGGCTATCCCTCGGACAACGGAGCAGGGGCTATGCTCGACATATCCAATAGCCAGATAGCGATAAGCGCGGCTTCCTCGCCTGAAAAACAGCAGGGCGCGTGGGAGTTTATAAAACTGCTTATTTCTGAGGAATATCAGTCAAATATAACAAGTCCGCCCGATGTTGTCATTGACGGAACTACTTACAGTTCTCCCGAAGAATGCGGTTTTCCTATCAATTATAAAGTCTTTCAGAAACAGGGCGAAGAACAGTATATCAACGAGGGAAAAGATAAAATAATCGAAATTCCCGGAATAGGTTCTTTAAATGTAGGTTATCTGAAAAAATCCGAATACGACCGTCTTGTTGACTATATAAACAATATTTCGGTCAGCTCGTCGCTTATAGAAAGCGAATTAAAAAGCATAATTGAGGAAGAAATTTTCGCTGTTTTCGCCGACGAACGGACTTCAACAGAAGCTGCAAATAACATACAAAACAGAGTATCGCTCCTTGTAAGCGAACGTTACAGTTAAATTTTTTGGGGGCATTTATGAAAAAAGAGCTTGGTTACAACACCGCACAAAAAGAAAAGCTGCTCGAATTTCTGATACAAAACAAGGATAGGCATACAAGCGCGCAGGAAATTGACACATACCTCCGCTCTGTCGGCTCTCCCGTGGGAATGGCGACAATTTACAGACAGCTTGAACGCCTTGTAGAAGCAGGCGCGGTTCGTAAATTTATTATCGACGGCAAGACCTCCGCCTGCTTCCAGTACGTTGAAAACGAAAAGGAATGCCGTGAACATTTCCACTTGAAATGCCTGAGCTGCGGAAAGCTCATTCACCTGAGATGCAGCCGCCTTATGGACATAAGCAGTCATATTTCTCAGAACCACGGCTTTATTATTGATACGTCGCAGACCGTCTTTTACGGACGGTGCGCCGATTGTGCAGCTTCTGAAAAGTGACCCCGTTTTTCTGCAAATCCCAAAAATCAGGACAAGCGAACTGCACAATAATTTTATTGATTTATGGTATAGACCTTTACCTCGTCCGTTTCCTCGGCTGTTTCCTTTGCGTCTGTCGGGCGCGGAATGTATATCTTCATATCTTCATCTGTCATAATTCTCACCTCTGTTTTATTGTTTCACAAAACATGCGAATTATTCAAAAGGCTAATTTATGAAAATTTTAAAAACCCTCGCAACGGTTCTCGCCGCCGACCTGCTTTCGCTTTTTATCGGACTTACTCTCGCTGTCTCCTCGGGCATGGTCGCGCGAATAATATCGGCAGTCTGCACCTCGGGCATACTTATATGCGTTCTCGGGAGCTTTGCTTCAAAAACGGCTGAGGAGGACGAAAAAAAGCCGTCCTCGGTCATGCCGCTTCTTATGGGATTTTCTGCCTCGATACCTGCATTGTTAAGCTGGCTGATATTGAAATTCTCGGACATTGATTTTTATCGCTGGCACAAGCTTGTCAACGGATATTTTTTACAAATATTTAATTTTATCAATTCCGACGCTTCTTCTGCCGCTTTGACAGAAAGTCAAATATGGCTCATGCTGCCGCTTTCATTTGCTCCGACGGCAATTTTTTTAATATCATATTATCTAAAATTAAAAAAATAAACAGGACTGCTGCGGTTTTATTACCGTAACAGTCCTGTTTATTATTCGCTGTCAGAATTATTCTGCTCCAATTTTGTCACACGGCATATCTCGACCCTGTGATGATAAATTTTAAGTATCTCGATATGAAGTCCGTCGCAGTCAAGCTCGGCGGTCAAGCCGTCTTTGGGAATCTCCCCGAGACCTGCGATAACGTAACCTCCGAAGGTATCGTATTTCTCAACGGGGAGAACGATGCCGAGAGCCTCGCATACCTCGTCAAGACCCGTGATTCCCGGAACTATCCAGCGGTTCTCGCCTATCTCTTTAAGTTGAGGTTCGGGACGGTTCAGTTCGTCGTCGTCAAAATCGCCCACAAGCTCCTCAACAAGGTCCGTAACCGTAACGATTCCCGTCATTCCACCGTATTCGTCAACAACGACCGCAAAATGATGACTGCCGCGTTTTTTCATCTGAGCGAAAAGCACGTCGGCTTTCATGTTCTCATGAACGAAATACGGCTCTTTTACGGCGTTTTTCATAATATTCTCACGGCTCTTGTCCTCAAGGCGGAAGTAATCCTTGGCGTTGAGGATCCCTATGACATTATCCACCGATTCGCCGCATATAGGGAAAAGCGAGTGACGTGTACGATGTATTGTCTCCTCCCATGTCTCTACAGTATCTTCACTCCACAGGATCACAACATCGGTTCGGTGAGTGCAGACCTGTTCAGCCGTAAGGTCGTCAAACTCGAAAACATTCTTTATAATACGATTTTCGTCCTCGTCTATAGTTCCCTTTTCTGCGCCTGCATCGGACATCATTATTATTTCTTCCTCGGTAACGGTCTCCTCCTCGTCCTCGGGATTAATGCCCATGAGCTTTAGAACGCCGTTTGTGGAGATATTGAGCATCCATACAAGCGGAGCGAACATCGTCTGTACAACGCCTATCCCCTTAGCCATTGACAACGCCAATTTTTCGGGATTTTTCATAGCCGCTCGTTTCGGGACAAGTTCGCCGAATACAAGCGTTATGTACGAAAGTATCAGGGTAACGACCACGACCGCCACAGGCTTCAAAATGCCCGAATATTCCTCAAATCCTGCATTGTTGGTCAATTGTATTATCTTGTCGGCAAAATTATCCGCCGCAAAAGCAGCTCCGATAAAGCCCGACAATGTAATTGCTACCTGAATAGTAGCAAGAAATCTTGCAGGTTCTTCCGTCAGTTTTTTCAGACGAACGGCTTTTTTGTTGCCCTCGTCCGCCAATTTGTCGATTTTTGTGGGATTTGCCGAAATAACCGCTATCTCCGCACACGCAAAAACAGCGTTCAGCGCAATAAGCGCAATTTGCAGAATTATCTGCCCTATCATAAAAAATAACCTCTCTTTAAAATTCAGAAAAAACTTCATATTTGTTCAGCAACTACGAAAAGGCACAAACCGTACTAACGCAAAAAATAGTACAGTCCATGCCCTGAACAGCAATATTTGGTTTTTTTGGAATTACACCCATCGGGGGTACTGTCCATTAAAAATTTCACCCTTTCAATAACCGAAATTGTCTTGCGTTAATTTCCTTAACTCTCTTATTATAACATGATCTCAGCTTTTTGTCAACAGATTTTTAAAAAATTTCCCGCCGTCCCCTACAATTTGGATTTATGTTCGCTTACTTTTTCTTTACACATACGGTTGACATTAATAAATTGATATGCTATAATATTACTGCAATATTTTGTGAAGCTTATCGCACCAAAATTAAAAAGGGAGTTTATATATTATGAAGATCTCGGACGGCTTCTGGCTGAACAAGTCGGGTTACAGCGTTGACTACGCTACGCAGATGTATACCGTTGAAGCGGACGACAGCTCGATAACGGTATACGCTACCAATCAATGGATAGGCAACCGAGGCATGACATTAGGCGGACCTATGCTCACTGTCAGATTTACTTCAACTCTTGAAAACAGCATAAAAGTATCTATCGAGCATTTTAAGGGAGCGTTGAGGAAGTCCCCCGAATTTTCCCTTAACGAAGATACGACGTTCAAGCCGACCGTGCGAAAAACCGAAAAAGGCGGATACGAGCTTATTTCGGGAAAAACCAAAGTCAGGGTAGGCGCGCAGGGCGGCGGCTGGAACGTTTCTTACTGGTATGAGGACAGACTGCTCACAAAATCGGGGTGGCATACGACTTCTATCGTTCAGGAGGAGGAGTGGTTCAGCAGAAATAAGAAGCTCTCGGAGGTGGGAACTCGTTTCTTTGAGCGGTCGGACAACGGAGAAAACGCCTATATCCGCGAAATGCTGGGCATAAGCGTTGGAGAGTATATTTACGGCTTCGGCGAGAAGTTTTCAACGTTTGTGAAAAACGGTCAGACGGTCGAGGTCTGGAACAACGACGGCGGAACGTGTTCCGAGCAGAGCTATAAGTCTATCCCGTTTTACGTATCGTCAAGAGGTTACGGAGTTTTCGTAAACGAATCGGGGAAAGTCACGTTTGAGGTCGCTTCGGAAACTGTTTCAAAGGTAGCGTTTGCGGTTCAGGGACAGCGAATGGAGTATTTTATTTTTGGCGGCGAAACTGTTGCGGACGTGCTGAAAAATTATACGGACCTTACGGGAAAGCCTGCGCTTCCGCCTGCGTATACTTTCGGACTTTGGCTGTCCACCTCGTTCACCACAAGCTATGACGAAAAAACCGTCATGTCCTTTATTGACGAAATGGAACGCCGTGATATTCCGTTGGAGGTGTTCCACTTTGACTGCTTTTGGATGAAAGAGTTTCAATGGTGCGGCTTTGAATGGGATAAGGATATGTTCCCCGACCCAAAGGGCATTATTTCACGGCTTAAAGCAAGGGGACTGAAAACCTGCGTTTGGATAAATCCCTACGTTGGTCAGCGCGCGGCAGTTTTCGATGAATGTATGGAAAAGGGCTATTTCATCAGAAATAAGGACGGTTCGGTGTTCCAGTGCGACTTCTGGCAGCCGGGACTTGCCATTATCGACTTTACAAATCCCGAGGCTCGCAGGTGGTACGGCGATCAGATAAAAAAGCTTGCGGAGCTTGGCGTTGACGCTGTAAAAACCGATTTCGGCGAGAGGATACCTACAGACGTTATGTACTTTGACGGCTCGGACCCGTTCAGAATGCACAACTATTATTCATACCTTTATAATAAGACCGTTTTCGAGGCGTTGCAGGAGGTCAAGGGCATGGAGAACGCCTGTCTTTTCGCGCGTTCGGCAACCGTCGGCGGTCAGAAGTTCCCCGTGCATTGGGGAGGGGACTGCTTCTCAAATTACGAATCAATGTGGGAAACTCTCAGAGGAGGGCTTTCCCTCTGTCTTTCGGGCTTCGGCTTCTTCTCCCATGATATTTCGGGCTTTGAAGCGACAGGCTCTCCCGACCTTTACAAACGTTGGACGGCGTTCGGACTTATGTCCACTCACTCACGCTATCACGGCAACTCCTCCTACAGAGTTCCGTGGAACTTCGATGAGGAAAGCTGCGACGTTTCACGTCACTTTGTAAAGCTCAAAGGCAGACTTATGCCGTATCTTTTCCGCAATGCTGTTGAAACTCATAAAACAGGCGTTCCGATGATGAGGGCAATGGTCGTGGACTTTGGGTACGACCGTGCCGCTCTTACCGTTGATACGCAGTATATGCTGGGGGACGTTCTTCTTGTTGCTCCCGTGTTCAGCGAAATCGGCGAATGCAGCTTCTATCTTCCCGACTGCGGTACATGGACGGATATTCAGACGGGCGAAGAACTCGCAGGCGGTCACTGGTACGTTAAAACATATGATTATTTCGGAATGCCCCTTTATGCAAAGCCGAATTCCATAATAGTCTACGGAAACTTTGAAAAGTCCGTTGAATACGATTACGCCGACAACATGAATATCGTGGTATACGGCATAGAGGACGGCATGGCGATAAAAACCGTTGTATACGATAAGAATGCAAGGCTTGCGGCGGAGATACGAGCGGAAAGACATAACAATACTGTTTACGTGACCGTTTCAGGAACGGATAAGCCGTATACCGTTGAAAGCTCTCAGGGGCTTAAAGTGATAAGAAATTAATTGTTTATCTCCGAATTTTGTCGGAAAATAACGGAAAATTAATGTATTATTGTTTCAACTCATAGTGTATAATATTAACAGTGTCATGAAGAAATGACAAATAAGGAACAGGACGCAAGACATGAGAGGGGAGCCGAAAGGCTTTCTTGCTTCCTGTTGCCTTAGAGCCTGTTCAGAATCTCCACGCGCACGTCTTTTCGGCAAATTTTGCCGAATCCTGCGTCAAAAATCCTTGCCATACACAAAGTATGCCTGCGAATTTTTTCCTTGACTTCGACAAAATTATGCTCGAAAATCTGCACACGTCGAGATTCTGAACAGGCTCTTAAATCACTGTCCGTATTGTTATGATACGGACTTTTTTTATTAAAATAAATTTTAAGGTTTGTTGTAAATTTATACAGAGGATATTGTTTCACTTTACTTTCTGTTAAAGTGGTAACTCTTGGTGTCCATTATCGTGAATTGGACTGTGGAAATCATGGGGACTAACAGTATCGAACTAATTCGGGGATTTCCACAGCCCAATTCACGACAACAGAAATTCCAAAGGGGTCACCCCTTTGGCAGGGGGTCAGGGGTGACTCCCTACAGTGTAGGGAGATGTCACGAAGTGACAGAGGGTACGGGGCGGTTAGCCGGCGTCCCCCTGCATAAGTTTCCGATAAAGCCTTTAAAATTTATTTTCATAATAAAAATCAGTAATATCTTGACAAACGGGCATAAAAATGCTAAGATAATATTATGAAAAATTCTCATAAAAAGGAGAGGGAAAACATGAGAAAAATAACGAAAACTGTTGCTGCGTTTGCGTCTGCGGCGGTCATGGCTCTTACGGGTACGGCGTCGGCTGTGTCGGGTACGTTGGGTCAGCCTGCGGCGAACGCTGTTGACACGAACAATGACGACTGGCTTCACGCTAAGGGCAGCCGTCTTTACGACATGAACGGAAACGAGGTCTGGCTCACCGGCGCAAACTGGTTCGGCTTCAACTGCGGCGAACGTTTTCCGCACGGCTTGTGGAGCGCAGACGTTGACGAGCTTCTTTCAGCCGTAGCCGACAGAGGAATAAATCTGCTTCGTCTGCCTATGGCGACAGAGCTTCTTATGGACTGGCAGGAGGGCGTTGACGACAGCGAGATGATCTCGATAAATCCCAAAAACGACGACGGATACAAGTTCAATCCCGATTTCTGCCGTCCCGACGGTTCATGTATGAGCAGTCTTGAGATCTTCGACGTTATTATGGCGAAGTGCAAGAAATACGGAATAAAAATACTTATCGACATACACAGTCCTGCGCTGCATAACTCGGGTCATAACTATAATTTGTGGTACTATAACGAGGGCGCAGGAAGCTACGATACTATGGCTGTTACCGATGCGGGAAACGGCGAACCCGTTACCTCCGAGATGTGGAAAGATACCCTTGTATGGCTTGCCGACCGCTACAAAAACGACGATACTCTTATCGCTTACGACCTGAAGAACGAACCTCACGGCAAAGGTCAGGAGGGAAGCGCAGGCGCAAAATGGGACGGCTCAAAGGACGAAAATAACTGGGCGTGGGCGGCTACGGACTGCGCTATGGCTATGCTTGAAAAGAACCCCAATGCGCTTATTCTCGTTGAGGGCGTCGAGCAGTACCCGAAAGAGGGTCATAAGTGGGGCGAACCCGATTCGCTTACAAATCCCCCGTATCATCCGGGCTGGTGGGGCGGTCAGTTCCGCGGAGTAAGGGATTATCCGCTGGACTTCGGAAAATATCAGGATAAGCTCGTATATTCTCCCCACGACTACGGTCCGGGCGTATACGCTCAGACGTGGTTTGACAAGGATTTCACCGAGCAGACTCTTCTTGACGATTACTGGTACGATACATGGGCGTTCATTAACGCGGAGGACATCGCGCCGCTTCTTATCGGCGAGTGGGGCGGCTACATGGACAAGGGAAAGAACGAACAATGGCTGAATATTCTCCGTGATTATATGATAAAGAATCACATCAATCACACGTTCTGGTGTCTGAATCCCAATTCGGGCGATACGGGCGGACTTCTCGATTATTCGTTCAAACAGTGGGACGAGGGTAAGTACGAACTGTTCGAGCCGTCCTTGTGGCAGACTCAGACATCGGGAAAATACATCAGCCTCGATCATCAGGTCGCTTTGGGCAGCAACGGCATCTCTCTGAACGATTTTTACAGCAATTATGCGAAAACCGAGGGCAGTAACCTTGACGGCGGAAAGACCTCGGACGGCACTCCCGTTGAGTCCACCACACCTGCGCCTACCGAGCCTGACGTAAAGCCTACGACCGCTCCGACTAAGCCCGTGACGACCGTAGCTCCGACTGAGGAAAAAACAAACCCTGTAGTTACCACCGTCAGTAGTACTGGCAGCGGCAGCGATGTTACTCTTATTGGCGACGCGAATCTGGACGGGCAGGTCACGATAGCCGACTCTACGGCAATTCTTCAAGCGTTGGGAAATCCCGATAAATACGGACTTTCAGAGCAGGGCGCGGCAAATGCGGACTGCTGCAACGTCGGCGACGGCGTTTTACCGAGCGACGCGCTTGCTATACAGAAGCTCGATGCAAAGATCGTAACTTCCTTGCCTGTAAGCGAGTGAGCGGCAGCAAAAATCTATTTTTAATAATGAAAAATCCCCGTCTAAAGACAGGAATTCATAAAAAAGCTTTCGCCATAGCACTTATGATTTTCAGTCAGAAGTGTTATGGCGTTTCTATTGACAATGCAACTGCTTTGATGTATAATTATCACTAAGATAAATATAATTCAGAGGAGGTATAAAAATGTATGAGGAAGTATTTCAATCAGTAAAAAAGTGGCTTTATAATGTGGCAGAAGAATATATTACAGATTTAAAAATGGAGATTGAAGAAACGCAGGACAGTCTCTTATGCAGTATTGATACTGCTCGTTATGTTGGTGAGCTAAATGTATCCAGATCGGATTTTTGCCCTTATAGATATGTAGAGTTTTATGTGTTGGACGTTAATAAAGATTCAATGCAACAACCGGCATTTGTTTTCCAAGACAATGAAAATGATACAATTTCTGATATAATTTACAATTTAGATGAAGGAATTAAATTTATTGTTTCAGAAAGCTAAAGTCTGAACAGGCTCTAACAAAAATCCCCGAAGCAGTTTTCGATAATTGCTTCGGGGTTTAAATTATACTGCATTGGTATTTGTAGAGAGAATTTTCATTGATTTAAGCTGATATGAACCGTTGACCTCTGTAAGAACGTATTGAACCGATTTTGACGAGGTTTTGGGCAGCCATGAGGGGAGTTCGTCGATATAGTCCACCACAACGGTGTAGTCGTTACCCGATTTGGACGCCTCGCGTATCTCGGGGGAATACGTGTAGGTCACGGGAGCTACGGGGACGTTATATGATTTTGTTTCCTCGTTATAGTAGAATCTTGACTCGGCAGGACCTACGGTCGTATGTTCGAGCTTCGGGAGGTTATCGCCGAACAGCTTAACGGCGTAGGATTCAACGTCAGCCGCAGGGATAATGACAACATCGAAAGTCAGCTCGTACTGTTCCGTAACACCGTCCGTCATTATCATAGACCAGATAGCGGCGGTGATTATTTGTTCGGACGACAGCTCGGCAGGGGAATTGAACGATTCTATGTCCATGATAACAGCAGGATAGAGAACGTCCTCGAAGCCCTCTTTTCGGGACTCGCCCGAGGTGTAGCTGCCGAACATGGCGATACCCTTTGCGATAACGGTAACAAGTCCAACGCAGGCGAGCAGAGCGAATATAACGCCAAATACCGCATAAAAACCCTTTTTAAAGCGACCTTTTCGGGGGGTATCGTCGGGTTCAGCCTGTTCTTTTCGCTGGTCGATTATTTCGTCGGGGTCTTCGTCTAAAATGTTTTTGAGTACCGAAGTAAGCTTATTTTCCTTTTTTTCGGGAACGCTTTCAGGCTCGTCGGCAGTATCTTCCGAAGCTTCGTCGGAGACTTCGGCTTTTTTATTTTTGAAGAAAGAGCGTTTTTTTGTTTTGGGAACTTCCTCGATGCTTTCTTCGCTTTCGTCAGCTTCTTCAATTTCGGCGTTGGAGGACGCAGCGACCGCTTCTTCCGAAAAAACGTCGGACTGAATTTCTTCTTCGGCAGCCTTTTTCTCAGCTTCAATGCGAGCCTTTTCGGCTTCTTTGGCAGCCTTTTTCTCGGCTTCGATACGAGCCTTTTCAGCTTCTTTGGCAGCCTTTTTCTCGGCTTCAATGCGTGCTTTTTCGGCTTTTTCGGCAGCCTTTTTCTCGGCTTCGATACGGGCTTTTTCGGCTTTTTCGGCAGCTTTTTTCTCAGCTTCAATGCGAGCTTTTTCGGCTTCTTCGGCAGCCTTTTTCTCGGCTTCGATACGAGCTTTTTCGGCTTTTTCGGCAGCCTTTTTCTCGGCTTCAATACGTGCTATCTCGGCTTCTCTTTCAGCCTTGATACGCTCCCTTTCAGCCTGTTTTTCGGCATCTGAGCGTTCTTTCTCCTTGCGTTTTTCTTCCTCTCTTATAGCCTCATAATCGGGAAGTTCGTGGGAAATTACGATTTTTTTCTTTGGTTCGGTTTTGTTCGCCGCCGCTTCGGAAACGGATTTTCTTTCGCTCTTGTCCGAGGTCAGCGAGGAAAGCAGGTCGTCCACGGACATTTTGTCGATCTTACTGTCCGAAAGCTTCGGGATAGGCTTAGGTTCGGGATTTTTCGGCGATTCAAGAGGTTTGCCGCTTTTCAGGTTATTAAGCATATCGTCAATATCTTTTCTGATAGCCATAATTATCTCCTTAATAAAAAATAAAACAAAATAGCGATTTCAGCGATCTCTGTGGATTTTCCGTTATCTGATCTGACCGCTGCCGTCAATAAGGTATTTAACGGTAGTAAGCTCCGTCAGACCCATAGGACCTCTTGCGTGGAGCTTCTGCGTGGAAATGCCGATCTCTGCGCCGAAGCCGAATTCTCCGCCGTCCGTGAAACGCGTGGAGGCGTTGACATAAACTGCCGCCGCATCGACCTCATTCTGAAACTTCCGTGCAGCGTCAAGGGACTGCGTTACAATGCACTCGGAATGGCGAGTGCTGTATTTGCGGATATGAGCGATAGCCTCGTCTATAGAGTCCACTACCTTTACAGCGATAATATAGTCGTTAAATTCCTTAGCGTATTCGGCGTCGGTGGCTTTTTCCACCGAGCTGCCGAGAATTTCGATAGTTTTGTCGCAGCCGTAAATTTTAACGTTGTGGGACTTGAAACGTTCCGCAATGATAGGGAGAAATTCCTCAGCCACAGCCTTGTGAACGAGCAGACTTTCAATGGCGTTGCATACCGAGGGACGCTGAGTTTTGGCGTTGTCGGTGATATTTGCCGCCATGTCAAGGTCGGCTGTCTCGTCAACATAAACATGGCAGTTGCCTGCGCCTGTCTCGATAACGGGGACGGTAGCGGTCGTTACGACAGCTTGGATAAGTCTTGCGCTGCCACGGGGGATAAGAACGTCCACATAGCCGTTAAGCTTCATAAGCTCGTTTGTGGTCTCACGGGAGGTGTTTTCCACCACCTGTATCACATCGGCAGGCAGACCGCAGCTTTCAAGAGCCTCACGCATTATTTTTCCAAGGCAAATATTGGAAAAAATAGCTTCTTTGCCGCCTTTGAGGATCACGGCGTTTCCTGCTTTAAGGCAGAGAGCGGCGGCGTCTACGGTAACGTTGGGACGAGACTCGAAAATAATGCCTATAACTCCGAGCGGAACACGGGTCTTTGTGATTCTAAGCCCGTTGGGACGTGTGAACCCGTCTATGACCTGACCTATAGGGTCGTTGAGCGCGATAAGCTCGTCAACGCCCTTTGCGATGCCTGCAATACGCGCTTCGTCGAGTTTAAGGCGATCCTGCATGGCTTCGGACATGCCGTTTTCCTTAGCCGCCTGTAGGTCTTTGGCGTTTTCTGATATTATCAAAGCGGTATTATCGGTCAAAGCGCGTGAAATAGCTGCAAGAGCCGCATTTTTTACGCCTGTTGAAGCCGAGGAGATCATCGGTTCGGCGGCTTTTGCTTTTTTACCGAGTTCAAGTGTATAATTCATAAATTCACCTCATTATTTGTTACTGTTGGACAGAAAAATCGTTCCGACCTCTTTGTTTTCAAACAGATCGTACAAAAGTTCGGGGTCTTTTCCGTTCATTATCACCATGTCGATACCTGCTTCGGCGGCGATTTTAGCGGCGTTAATTTTTGTGGACATGCCGCCCGTACCGAGCTTTGTACCTGCGCCGCCTGCCGCATTCTCGATTTCTGGAGTTATCGCATTTACCACGGAAATCGGCTTTGCATCGGGGTTTGTACGTGGGTCGTCCGTGTAAAGGCAGTCTATGTCGGACAGAATCAGCAGCAGATCGGCTCCCGAAAGAGAAGCCACAAGAGCCGACAGAGAGTCGTTTTCGCCGATTTCAAGCTCCAGCTCGTCAATTGAAATGGAGTCGTTTTCGTTGACGATCGGGATAACGCCCATACTTACCAGAGTTTCAACGGTATTTTTGAAATTCTCACAGTGACAGGGGTTGCTGATAATGGTTTTGGTGAGCAGTATCTGAGCCACGGTAACGCTGTATTTCTCGAACATATCGTCATATACGTGCATAAGCTCGCATTGACCTACCGCCGCAACCGCCTGTTTCAGCTTGGTTTCCTTTGGTTTGGCGGAAAGTCCGAGTTTTCCCGTACCGAGACCGACTGCGCCCGAGGATACCATAATTATCTCCCTGCCCGAGTTATGCAGGTCTGAGATAACACGGACGAGGTTCGTCATTCGGCGTATATTCAGCTTTCCCGTGGAATGGGCAAGGGTAGACGTGCCTAATTTTATTACGATTCGTTTTTTATCGGAGATAGTTCTCATTTGTATCAAACGTCCTTAAATCAATTAACTTTATTTTGAGGAGTGCCGTTCAGCCATTGGCGGATATTTTCGCAGACGATGTTCAGCAGACGTACTCTTGTTTCATATGCCGCCCATGCCGTATGTGGCGTAATTACGCAGTTTTTGGCGAATTTCAGGGGAGTGTCGGGAGACATCGGCTCTTTTTCGAGAACGTCGAGATACGCCCCTGCGATAGTACCGCTGTTAAGAGCGTCAGTTAAATCTTTTT
>Ga0129308_1001921_pt1 | contig 19444 bp, 14 predicted proteins | sample L827metagenome_FD_94440 | JGI IMG/M metagenome (GOLD analysis project Ga0129308, IMG submission 94440) | Ring-tailed lemur group fecal microbial communities from Wisconsin, USA - L827 metagenome | ecosystem: Host-associated > Mammals > Digestive system > Large intestine > Fecal | place: USA... | reverse complement strand
AGGCGTTGCTTGCTGGCTTGATTCAGTTTGCCCATGCAACGAAAATATGCTGATTCTCCGCCGCAGTTTGCCTATATTGGCAGATGGTGCGGATTTTTCATGTCATTGTGCGGTGTTGCCCTAGATATATATTGATTTTTCCGATAAATCATCCTGAATAATAGAAAAAGTCTTGTGGTTCAAGCCAAAGAAGGCCATTGTGGTACAATAAGTGCAAGGAAACCCACGGGAATCAAGTAAAAAACATGCCCTTGGAGGGCAGCTATGTATCGTTACAGCAATGGACAAATCAGCCTGGCAGATTTCAAGCAGCCAGTTGGTATGAATCTAAAGGAACGCAACCGATGGGTGAAGAAAGCCCAGACAATTCCCTGGCCGGAGATTGTGAGGCGATATGCCGCGCTGTTTACCAACCGCAAGGGTAATGTGGCCAAACCACTGCGCTTAGCTTTGGGAGCCTGTATCATCCAGGCGGAGTATGGCGATTCTGGCGAAGAGACCGCACTGCAGATCCAGGAGAACCCGTATCTGTAGTGCTTCTGTGGCTCCCTTGGCTATGATGATGAAAAGCTACCCTTTGACCCGTCATTGATGGTGTGCTTCCGCAAGCGGCTGACGCCGGAAGTGTTGGGTAAGATCAATGAGATGATCGTACGGGACGCAAAGGAGCGTCAAGACAATTGACGCCAAGGGCATCTTTTTTCTTGCTGTTCCCACTAAAATAGAACTTTGTCAACAGCTCCAAGTTGTCCCGAAGCTGGAGAAATCGCAAAGAGCGGCACCTTCGCTGGTGCCGCTCTTTGACGTTTCCCCACAGGACAAGAGGGAAATTGCTGGCTTATACACCCTGTTTGGAAAAGGCGGCAATACATACCGAAATGTCTATAATGTTTAATGCTTTTAAGGACGAGGACTATGAAATCTATCGTAAGCTGCTTTCATAACGAAGGTAACAAAGTCAATTCGGTATCCTTGGCACTCAAGTATTTTATCAGTGGATCAATAACAAAAAACAGCAGTGTGAGCAATTCTTAAATAAAAACAGGACAAGAGAAGACTTAAACATCTTCCTTGCCCTGTTTTTCACGAAATTTATAGGTTACACACAAATCATTGATGCGCACTTTCCAATTCCGTTTTATGGGGGCACATCAATTGTACGTGGTTCTTCTGGGCGCTTACGTTACTTCAAACGTCGCTTGCTCTTTTCTTCATACATATTTTTATCCGCAATGTACATTAAGAGATGGTGGTCTTGACCGTTTGAGGGATAGAACGCTGCACCTATGGAAAACTCAAGGGTCTCATCAGCTTTTATCTCTCCTGATACAAAAGGTTTTCCCCGCATAGTTTTCAGGGAAAGAAGCCGCGTTTCCAGTTCCTGTACGGAAGTATATCCGTACAGAAAAACGGCGAATTCATCTCCTCCCAACCGTGCACAGATAGCGCTAGCACCGGCAGTCTCTTGCAATAACTGCGCGATTTGTCGCAGATATTCGTCTCCCATGTGGTGGCCGTAGACATCGTTAAAATGTTTTAGATTGTCGGCATCTACAATAACCATCATTCCAAAGCCCAACTTTTCCGGCTGGATAAATAGTTTATCCAGAGTGATAGAAAAACCTCTGCGATTGTACAGGTTAGTGAGGAAGTCCAAGACGCTCTCATCCTTGAGCTTGTTAAACTCGTGCCACCATGCGGAAACATCCGTTACATAATAGGTCACACTCTGCTCGTCAGAGACTCTTTCGATACGCAAACAGGTTGAGATTCCATTTATGTCATATCGATAGATATGCTCATTTTCGTCGATGGGGTGTTGTCTGATCGCATTCAGTTTATCTATAGTCAACCTTGCCAGTTCCTGGGGGAATCTGTCACGTTCCTCGGAAGTGCCGAGAATTCCTTGAAGCCGTCGATTGATAAATACCTTTTTATAAAAAACATTGTACTCAAAAACACCCACGGGAAACTGGCTTTTATCAATGACATAGATCAGTTTTTCCCAGCCAAGGCGGACGCTGTTGAGCATCTGATTGATGTAAAAAATCAGATCGTTATACTCTGTGATTCCAGTTTTGAGAGAGATGTTCTCCACATTTCCGTCTTCAATTCTTTTTAGGCCGTCTACGATGGTGGTCAGACTACACAACAGTTTTCTATCGATATACCTGGATATGCCCCAGATAACGGCAGCAGATACCACGGTAAAGTACAGCAAGACAAGAACACTGGAAACAACTACCTCCTGCAAGGGATATTTTGATAAATAGGTTCTGATTAAGAAATAATTCCCATAATCATAAAGATACACACAGTACCTCTCACCATTGAATCGGCAGTGAAACGTAGTCTTCGCGTTTGCGTTATTGACCTGTGCAGCTAATTCACTCATGTCCATGCCCACCAACTCTTCCTTAGTGGATGCCACAATCTGACAGGTGTTTTTATCCACGATGTGGAGATACCCCCGTAGGCCAAGAGGAATTGCTGAAATAATCGTTGGCAGGCTTTTTTCATTGATGACTTGCTGCAGGCGCCTCGGCTCCATGCCAATCTGGATGATACCACTCCCATCCTCCATCCATACAGCGGCGTACTGCATTTCTTTCCCCTCTGCGGTGTTGGGAGTGATTTCTTGACAGAGGGCCAGGGATTGATCGTCCAACATGGGAAGGAAAAAACTCATCTGCGCACCAGAGGAAAAGGTGTAGCCATAATATTCCGGATGGGTACCAGCAAAAATTTCACCTTCGGGCGTAAAATAATGAATCTCATCCACATCCAGCGTTTTTGCCAGTTCCCGGCTATACTCGAGATTAGAGATCATTTCCGGATGATCCTTTACGAAATACGCAGCTATTTGGGCAGATTGGATGACCTTTTCGGAGAATTCTTCTGTGCTTCTGGCAATATCCTGTTGATTGGTCTCTATAAGCTGTGTCAGTTGGCCGAAAGCCTCCTGAGCATTTTCCTGCTGATTCGTATGGAGCATGCTCATCTGAACCAAAATGTTTACCGGTAGGACCATAGCCAGAAAAACGAGAATCATAACACATATCAGTTTGGGGAGTTCCTTTCTAATGCTGTTACTCTTCCGTTTATTTTTCATAGCGTTCTCTCCATTTGTCAAAGTCTTCGACAGAAAGAGGTGGGGAATAAAAATACCCTTGAATCAGATCACAGTTGTATGTACAGAGCGCTGACACTTGATCTTCTGTTTCAATGCCTTCTGCGACCACACACATCCCCAGACTGTGAGCAAGTTGAATGGTGTTTTTAACGATTTCTCTGGATTTTTCTGTCTCGTTCAAGAAAAAGCTTCTATCCAACTTCAGCGTATCGATTTCAAACTCTTTTAGCAGAGCCAGGGATGAGTAGGCAAAACCGAAGTCATCCAGCGCCACAAGAAAGCCGCAAGAACGAAAATCATGCAACACCTGCTTAACAAAGGGAAGCTGCGTCTGATCTAACAGCATAGTCTCTGTCAATTCAATCTCAATGAGGCTATCGGGGATTCCGTACCGCTCTTTGATCTCGCGGTAGTTCTTCCAGATTTCTGCCCCGGCATTTTTCAGATGATATCGTGAAAGATTCACAGAAATATGGGGTACGGGTTTTCCGGTATGCAACCAGCCTACAACCAGTCGACACACCTCTTCGAACATATATAGATCCAATTCGCAAATCTTCCCGCTCTTCTCAAGCAAAGGAATAAACTGATCTGGGAGAATACGGCCTTTTTCAGGGTGCTCCCAACGCACAAGAGCCTCCGCCTGACAAGGCACACCCTTCATAGGAGACACTTTGGGCTGTAAGTAAACTTTTAGGCATCTGCGTTTTAGGGAATCCTCAAACAATTCGTTTAACTCATATTCAGCTGCTATCTTCTTTGCCATTTCTGTAGAATAGAAAGAACAGATGTTCTGTTCCTTAGCGTATTTTGCGGCGTAACTGGCATTATCGATGGCAGAATTCAAGTTCCCAGCCACATCAAGATTACAGCTACCTACAGTGAAATTCAAAGAATATACTCCGAAGGACTTGAAAATCATATTATTAATTTGGGCGATGCTTTCCGCAGTCCACGCGGAAACCGCAGCCTCGTCTCTCTTATGGAGCATGATGAGAAAATGATCCACATGACTACGACAGACAAGTTCTGAGTCCGCTAAATTTGCTGCAAGGATGCGATAGATGAAGCGCAAAGTCTGGTTACCGCAGTCCTCTCCCCACGTTTCATTGATGTATCGAAAGTTACTTGTATTCATGCAGACCACTGAATAGGAGGAAAGCTTTTTGCCATCTAAAAGACGACTGCTCTCTTTCAAAAAGCCCTCACGGTTATATCCGGTGGTCAGCGGGTCATGCAAAAAGTATTGTTCCTTTTTCAAAGCGCTTTTCTTGAAACGATACGTCGCAACGATGAGAAATAGAAATCCAGCGATGATGAGGAACAGATAAATAGTGATGTATTCGTTCATCTCATCCACTAGGATATTGGCGGGCATGATGGAAACTTGAACCCAATCTGTTGCGGTTATAGGCTTGACAGAGACATTGATACCATTTCGAGTTGTCACTAAGGTTTCCTCTGTTTGGGTCAAGCTACCCAAAATGTCGGAAATCTCAGCGTCTGTAAGGGTAGTTTCAGCTCCTTTTTCCATCATAATTGGTGCTTTTATACCGGCATCAAAAAAGATGCTAACTCCGTTATGCTGCCCATAAACACGGCTCACAAGAGATTGTGTCTCTTGGTAACTCTGAATCCCGACAAGAATCTGCTTTGAAGAATCCTCATCTACAATGGGGGCGGAGAAAATTAAACAGACATCCTTGATGTAGGATACCTCCGGCCTATCCCAGATTTGAGGATGCCGGGTAGCCCAAGCGGTTAGACTCGGAATCTCCCCGGATGAGAGTGTAACACCTTTTGGGGAAAAGACTGCAATTCCTTCCAACTCCAAGGCATGGGCTTTTCTCTCCAATAAGTTCTCGGTTTGCAGAAATGCAGGCATTCGGCCCAAGGTGTCGGCAAAAACAGAAATAAAATCCTTCCCGGCTTTCAACCGATAGGAAATATGCGACGCGAGCTGGCGATTGTTATCAAGCAGATAGTTTTTTGACACTTGGTTGATGGCTCTATTAAAAAGCAGCGTGGTATAGGCAAACCCGATTAGAATGATAAAGATGCAGAGAAAATACATCCACGCAAACAAGTTTTCTTTTAATTTTTTCATAAAAAATCTTCCTTGTTTCACATTTTGCCATCATAAATACATTAATTTATCTTGTTGCTACAGCGTTTTGTACGAAGATAAATTTGCAAAAACGGAACGCGACGACTCAAAAGTCAATGTTGTATACAAAGCAGACATGGCCGAATCAAAATATTCGCTTACTGGATTATAGTCTCCATTACAATTTATATTATATCGCAAAATCACGCACGAATAAAGTTACTTGACACAACATCTGAAAAAACAAAACCGTACGCTGTATGATAGCGTACGGCAAGTGCTCTAGGCAAATAAGGGAGGTAGCTCCACAGCGGAGCCGTTACACGACAAAATATCGCCCAGCTATATAACTTTTTGATAAATAGTTATATAAAGATGTTTGTGACACTCCCCCAATTCGTGTAAACGACTAGGAGTTTGAGAAACACCGCTTCTCTCATTTTGTACTTCCATGGTACGCTCACAATCACATGGAATGAGACCGCAATTTGCAGAACAATGCGTGAAGGTATATAGAATGCTATGCCTTTTGAGGGCTATCACCCCGGAAGGTTCCACTGCTCTATTAAGTATTGCTGTAAGATCGACTTTGCCTCATTTTCATTTTTTATCTGCGCATACTGGTTTAGAGAAAGATACTCCATCATATCTCGCCATTGCTCTAATTCGTATCCTGCCAAGACAGGTGAAATTAATAGCTCACAGGCTTCACATTTAGAAATTTCAGTACTGATGTCTGAAATAAATTGACATCCAAGCAATTCTTTGAAGTCTTCAAACAAATCTCCGCTGCGTTCATATTTACCCATTCCCCATCACCTATTTGCTAATTCGTCTCTATCATATCCATATATTTGTGGTTGAGCCATCTCTTCAGTTCTTTGCGCAGATTTTTCTTCCGCACAGCTTGTATCTGATTCGTTTCAAACTAAAATTATTTATTGTCCAGAATTGCTGTCAGAAACACCATAGAAGAATTCTTTCAAAACTTGTGCATTGGCTTCAAAATCAACCCCAATCATTTTGCGTCCATCCACCCCTATGCTGTTCCAACATGTATCATCTGTGGGGATCGTCATTTGTTCCATCGTAGAACCTTCGCTCAGAAATACAGGCACCTCAAGCATCAGACGTGTAATTTCGGCTTTTGTCAAATTCGTTTGAACCATGGGCAAAATTGCATCAGCCAATGCATTTAGAGTGAAAACATCTGAATTTTTCACTTGGTTAATTGCTGCCTGAATCACCGTGCGCTGACGTTCAATGCGTTTCCAGTCGCTATCGATTTTACGAATACGGGCATACGCCATTGCCGTATCACCATTCAAATGATTGGTACCTGCATGTACCGTTTGGATGTCAGACCCGCTTTCATAATAATTTTTCTTGGCACTGTTTAGATGCTCAGCTTCTGCTTGTGTCAACTCAATATCTACGCCGCCGATTTTGTCGATAGCTTTACTTACTACATTGAAATTCACACGAACATATCGTTCTACATCCAATTTAAAGCAATCGCGCACCGTCTGCATTGTAAGGCCAGCTCCACCGTATCGGAAGGTATGGGTGATCCAATCATCATTACGTCCCGGCACCGGTACGCCGATTCCTCGTTCAATACTGATGAGCTTGATCGTATGCTCCTTGGTATTCAGACTCATCACCATGATCGAATCTGCACGTGCGTTCTCATTAAATTCATCTGTTCGTTCATCCGTGCCAAGCAACAGAATATTGATAACATCGTCGTCGTGATAAATATCGCCTTCCAAAATTTCTATTCCGCCGGAAGCATCCACATCTTCCGGCGCATCTGGAAGATTGGCAATGTCCAACTCATCATTCTCTACGGCGTAACTTGTGCTGGTGTCAATTTCTTTACTGCCATCATCATATTGAATCAAATCAAGCTTTGAATTATAATACGCCCACCCCAACAGAGTCACTATCGTTAAAAGTAAAACTATTGAAATGGCAATGATAATACCAATCGGTTTTTTTCTATTTTTCAAAGTACGGCCTCCCTTACATGACTAGAAGCTCTCAATCTCATTTAACGCATTCTGGACATAGTCGGTGGTCATAATCTTTTTCACCGTATCTTCTACATCCAGACGATTTGTATTATGACTTGTGTATGATTCATCTGCCATAGTATGTACTTCGCCCTTGACCACAAACTTATCGTAATTTAGGTCACGGTCGTCCGCGGCAACACGGAAATATTTGCCCATGTCTTCACTACGCAAACGTTCCTCACGGGTCATTAAAGTCTCAAACAACTTCTCGCCGTGGCGGGTGCCAATAATATGAGTGCCAGTGTCACCAAACAATTGCTGCACAGCCTTAGCTAAATCTCCGATGGTGGAAGCATCCGCCTTCTGAATAAACAAATCTCCCGGATTGGCGTGCTGGAAAGCAAACATGACCAAATCCACAGCTTCGTCCAAATTCATCAGAAAACGAGTCATGTTGGGATCTGTAATGGTGATAGGGGTGCCCGACTTAATCTGGTCAATGAACAGAGGAATAACACTACCACGGCTACACATAACGTTTCCGTAGCGGGTGCAGCAAATGGTCGTACCGCCGCGCTCGGCGGCCACACGGGCATTGGCATAGATAACATGCTCCATCATAGCCTTTGAAATGCCCATGGCATTGATGGGGTAAGCGGCTTTGTCGGTTGACAGGCATACTACACGTTTAACGCCTGCATCGATGGCAGCGTGAAGCACATTATCCGTGCCAATGATATTGGTCTGAACCGCCTGCATGGGGAAGAACTCACAGGAAGGAACCTGCTTCAAAGCGGCGGCGTGGAAGATGTAGTCCACACCGGGCATTGCGTCACGGATAGACTGGGGATTGCGGACATCACCGATGTAGAATTTGACCTTGCCAGCAGTTTCCGGGTGCTTCGCCTGAAGCTCATGGCGCATATCGTCCTGCTTCTTCTCGTCACGGGAGAAAATGCGGATTTCCTTCAAATCGGACTCCAGGAAGTGCTTCAGAACGGTGGAACCAAAAGAACCGGTACCGCCGGTAATCATAAGGGTAGCGTTATCAAATGCAGACATTTTTTATTTCCTCTCTTTTATTTTATCAAATTTTCAAGCAATTCAGCCGTATGCTCAGGAAAGCACCTTGGAAATACTGTTTTCAAATCAATATTCGTTACTTTTCCCTCTTCAGAAAATTTAACAAGATCATTTAATACTGTTTCATTATGTGATTCTATTGAGTAGATGATTCTCGCATTGCCATATTGTTTTAAATAGGAAATACACGGATCTTTTTTTGTTAGGCAAAAATGCACAATTGGCTTTCCCATTGCCATATATTTAAAAAGTTTACTCGGAATTAAATGGCTTTCCATATTTCCGAGATTAATTAGAACATCAGCCTTCTGCAAACAACTAGACAACTCATTTTCTTGAATCCAACCGTGATTTATAAACTCAAAGCCGTAGTTTCCGCTCTTATAAAGGTTCCATGATTGCGAATCAACCTGTCCGTACAAATCCAAGACAATTCGCTTGTCTGACATATTTGCAATTCTATGTAAAACTGAAAAAGCTATTCCCGGATCCCGGACATTACGTTGCAATGTTCCCGTATAAACGAAATGTATCTCATCTGATGTCCTTCCTTTTTCAGTTCTGTTTATAGACCCCAGCAAAGGAATCCCACAAAGTATAAATTTTGATTGTTCTTTTTCACTATATATTCTATTAAACATATCCTGTGCGTTTTCAAGTTCAAGCACAGCATCTGCATACTTTGAACAAGACTTCATGAATCGTGGGCAAAAAAACGAAGATATTACTTGTTCTACTCCACCACAATAAGGATTTACATAGGAGACATCTAATGGATACATAACTGTTTTAATCTTCTCCTTATAATGCCGCTTCAATTGCTTCATAGCAAGCAATGTTTCCCCTGGATAATTAACTGCAACAACAAGAGAAATATCTTCTTGATCTATCAATTTCGATGCAGTTTTATAGAAATCATTTACTGTTTTGCATGAATCAACCGGCCATATTGGAAGTAGAAAAATGCGCTTCATCTTATATGCGACTCGTAAAGTCTGAAACCAAGCACGTGAGATAATCCCACCTGAACTATATTTATCAACTTTCAGCTTCCATGGTTTTTCCGGTATAAGATGAATCTCCGTCGAATATTGGCCCTCTGCCTTCCAACAAATGCAACTTGTTGTATACCCATCTGTATGAAGTGCCTCTATCACTTTATTGACACAGATACCATTCGCTGATTTAGTTGGAGGCAACTCATCCAATAAAAATAGAATCTTTTGCATATTATGTCCTCAAGCCGTAGGCTTTACCTTTTTACAGTACGTAAGGAATTCAGAATACTAACGAGATCACTTTTGAAAAGAAGCAGCGCCAATACAGCGCTAATAGCAAAGCTTCCGACGTTTACAAGCATTCCTGCATTCGCGTAAACAGTACTCGATAATATAATCCATACAATACTAATACTTAAATCTCTTGCACATATCGAAAAATCAATTTTTCTTTTCAAGATAACAGCACGAATGCCAATATTAACTGCGAACGCAATAATAATTGCCAAATTTGTTCCAAAGGATCCCATAGTCTTAATTAGCGGATAGCAAATAAGTAAATTTGTTATCGCAGCAACTATCGTTGAAGTTGAAATAATTTTTGTGTCTTTGATTGCATAAAAGACATTTCCGATAAACGCCGAATAGCCACTAATAACCGCCACAATGATAAAAGTTGGTATAATTTCATCCGCAGAGGTATAGTCACCTTTTATCAGAAAAGGAAACACTATTTTAATAAAAGGAAGAATTAACGCCGTCGCTGCTGTTAAAAACTGCTGGTACTTATTGCACGCCTTCGTATACAATGCACTTGCTTCTTTTGGACTACTTGTTGCGGACGTAAACGCAAGATCCTGCCATGCATATGTGAAGCATGTCGTCGCCAAAGCAATAATACTACCAAATCTATTACCAATAGAATAAATTCCGCTTGCTGCATTTCCATATAGAGCATTGTAAACAAGCCTGTTACTACTGTTAAGCACCCAATACGCCACCGTGTTCAAACAAAGAGGACGCGCATATTTTAACATTTCTCTTGTAAGTTCCTGGTTGGTCTGTACCCGAAGCCGTTTAACTAAGTCCGTACACTGGATAAGATATACTGTCTGACACATTGTTCCAATTATATAGCTAATATATAGCGCAGAATAATCCACTTTGAAAAAGGTAAGCAGTAAAACATTCAGAGAAAGCTGAATCAACGTGTTTAGAACACCAGAGATGGAAAATTCTTTATTCCGGCCAAGTCCTCTTGCCACAAAGGTCAGCAAACTGCTTGCCCCGTATGCAATGCCATACCCTACAATCAACGGAACATATTGATAATTCACTACTGTACATACGATAGAACATACTACCACAAACAGAATAGAAGATATAGAAAATATTTGAAATCCCGATTTCAGAACACAGTTCTTGTCCTGTTCATTCTTTCCATCATAGAGATATCGCAAAACAGCAGACCATATTTCAAAATAACATACAGAAAGAAGCATCGTTGTCAATGTAATTGATACATCATATATGCCCATCTGCTTCGTAGGTATAACAGTCGTATACATTGGGAGCAGAATAAAGGATATCAATTTTGACAACACATTACCCACAAAAAATATTGCTGTATTCTTGATAAACTGTATTCCACTATTGCCCTTATTTACTGCCATTGCCATTTCTCCTTGGTATGATTGTATGGTAGCATTTACTCAACACATATATTACCCACTTTTTGCTTTCATTCTGAAATTTAGCCTTTTTATATTCTTTTCTTAAAGTGTCTATATCGTGTGTCTCACAATATTTCTGCAACACCTTTTCTCGTTTTTTTTCTAAGTAGTGATGCGCCTGTGCTGTAATTGCCCTTTCCCCTGCATTTACCCGATGTACAATCAGCTCGTCCCTCAGCGATGCAAATACTTCATTTCCTTTATTCGTGTTAATTCGAATAAGGGAAACTCCAATGCTAGGATCTTTCTGCCATTTTTGAAGCCAATCATCAGCAAGAGTTAAATCAGCTTTATGGCTTTCTGCACGTGTGCAGGTCATACACGAATTTCTGAGTATATAATTATACAAGAATAAATAATAATAAAAATGCTCTTGACTTTTATAAGCAATTTTGCGACCATCGTACAGGTACAGGTACAGGTACAGGTACTCCTCTCCCGTTCCATTTGGATCCTTTTCACGAAAGGTTACATTTTTAATAGTTCCATCGTGCTTTTTTTCTTCATCTTCTAATACAGCACGAAAAATTCCAGGGCTCGGCACACCGTGGCACACAAAATCAACCAAAATCAAGTTTTCATAATCTTTATTTAAAAAACGAATCAGCCCTTCTACTTGACATGGCGTACCGCAAAATAGGACTTTTCTATCTGTTGTTGTTAGGACTTCCTTAACTTGGCTATAAATAGTTCCAATTCGGCTTTGCACATATTTTGATCGAAGAATATCATCCAAATCATATTTATCACTTGATACATGCTTTATAGTTTTTGTTGCCACATCGAATACAGCACCAAAGACAATACCTCCTGACTGCAAAACCTTATCTGCCAATAGCCCAAAAACGCCACCCGACGAGCATCGCGCCTGATACTCCAGCGATTTTTCATAGCCTGAATATAGCACCTCGGCATTTAAACCTTCTGTGTTTATGGGTGTAATCACAGGGCAACGTGTAGCACATTGCCCGCATCGAACGCATTTACTATCATCAACGCTCGGAAACAGAAAACCCTCGGCATTTTCTTCCATCGTAATAGCCTTGGTCGGACAAAGCTGCACACACATTTCACATCCCGTACATTGCTCAAAATCAATATGCTTATTTTTGTATGTCTCAAGTAACATTTTCATTCTCCCAAAGCATCTTTCAGAAATTTCTGCGACTCATTTCGCCTCTGCTCCAATACCGCATCCGCATTTTCATATTTCACTTTTGATAACAATACAGTTTTACTGTCCGGATAAATAAGCCTTTCTTGCAAATCTAACATTTCAAGGAGATTTTCCATTCGGCTATTCATATTATTCTTTTCATTTTTTCCCTGCCTCAGGAACGTGTAAAACTGTGTATGGTTTAAGATTGAAAACACTGTTGCATGAAACGAATCCGTCAAAACCATTTTGGCATTACGAATCAACGTCACAAACTCCACAGGACCAACATCAAAAAGAAGCTTTGAGCCTTTTCCATATGATTCTATTGATACTGGTATTTCTAGAATAGGAAGCTTCAATGTTTCTGCAATATGCTGAATTTGCTTTTCCATATACTCCATTCTGCCAAAGCGATACACAAGAATATATTGTTCAGGAATACCTGCCGGCATTCTATCAAAGTCTGTCCAAATAGACTTATCTGCCATCATTGTAGGATCAAGCATAACCGGAACATCCTGACCACAAATTTCTTTCATGAGCACTGCACCGGATTGTTCTCGAACCGACAACGCATCAAAAGAATCCGTATATTCTTTTAAATTAGATTTTGCGGCTTCTGGCAATACGGATACACCAAAGCTCGGCGCATAGGCAATTCTCTTACACTCCTTATCTCCAAATTGCAAAAAAAAACCCGGATCATTCCGATTCGCATGAATAAGCGGATTCCAGACTTGGTCACTTCCGCATATTAAAGCTTCAAACTGCAAATTTTGTTTTTCTAGCTCCTCATATGTTACACTTTTCCTTAAGTCAATCGGAATATTCTCCTGAATAAATTGACGGAATAACCCAGTCTGCTGGCTTCTTTTACTCCGGGCACAGCGATAAAGCACCTTCTGCCACCATGAAACATTTCCACTAAAAATATACTTAAGTCGAGCTTTGACAGAGCGGTCTACCGTATACTCCGCAGCAACAACTTGTTCTCCTGTACTGTATTGGTAATTAATAATCTCTGGATCAGTATTCCACATCGTTAGTTGTGCTGTCATTGCATAAGCCTGTAAGACTGCGCCATAATTGTCCAAAAAAGATGCATTTGAAGTTACAATTCCTATTTTCATTACTTTACTCCCTCTCTACATGTTCAGTTCATGATTGTATATTCTCTTCTATAACACATACCAAATGCCAAAATGCTCATAATGCATGGATTAATTGCATAGTCAGTCAGCACTTCCATAATCAGCACACAAACGATAGCCACTCCGACACCTGCTGCTTCATATTTTTTTAGCTTAAGGCAAGCCGAAATACTGCTACAGGCACTTATGATATATAGACCAACTCCAAGCACACCTATCTCCAATGTCATCTCCAGCATGTCACTAAATGCACTTGCTGTTCCTAGATTTGACTTTTGTTGAAGCAAAGTATGTACCATGTTCCATCCACACCCCAGCGGATTTTGCGGAATCAGTTTAAATGCTGCCTCCATTGACTGGACTCGCTCCGCATTGCTCGCATCGCCTATATTACTTCCCTCTGCTGCCAATTTAATATACTTGGTGATATTGTCCGAAACGCCTACCCAAAATTGGCTATTAGAAAAGAATATAAATACAAAAAAGGCTATTAGAACTAACACATAAGTTAAAATAATACTGCTTTTACTAATATAGCGACTGAAGGGCTTTTCAATCAGTAATAGCAATAATAATCCAACCAGCACAACCGCTGACGTGCCTGATGTCGAAAGTGCACAACACATCAAAACCAGTGCTAACAATAGCTTATTTTTAATTTTTTTCAATCCCAAAAATCCAATGCATACAGGAACAGTTGTTGCCAAAAATTGGTTCATGTGCGATGGCTCCAAAAAAAGCCCCTGTGCACAGAAATTGTAAACATTTAAATGAAAGGAATCTTGATGAAACATATCATACAAGAATGTAAATGGAATGTTATTGTGATATGAAATATACTGAATAACACAAAATACGCCATTTACAATAATACCAATTATGCAGCCTTTCACAAAAAAAATTCGATAGGCAAAAAGCGCAATTATATCTATCATTGCAGTAAGGCAAATACAGAACGATATAACACCAACAATAAATCTATATAACAAGCTGACATTTAAAAACGTAACGAACGCGAGTAATCCAGAAAGCGCTATAACCACACAGAACAGTTTAAAGGGTAGCCCTATTGTTTGAAATACCAGTTTCCAGTCAATCATACGGGCAGCAAGTAAATAAAGAAAAAGTCCAACAGAATATACCTCAGCCACTATAAAGTGCGTAGATCCAACTGAAAACAAATAAATAACATCATTTGCCATCATAATGCCCAAACCGGTCATTAAAACAGCAAAAAGTTTATTTTTATTCGCTATTTCATTCCCCAAAATCATCAAATTACATCCCTTTAATATCTGATATCTCTTACTTTGTTGGAAAACATATTCCACAGCGTCTCAGCTGTCCACATTTTCTTCCTGTATAATGCGACACAAATATCGTTGTATTGATTACCTGTCATTTCCATAGGAAGAAGTAATCTGATCCACGGCTGCGAACAGAGTTGTTTAACTTTCTGACTTTTTTCATGAACGCTTGCTTTTTCTCTGCAGATATTAGCAACTCCAATCCAAAGAATTCTTTGAATATCTTTATGCGCCCATGCCCTTGTCGCTTCGCTTAATGGTAATGAATCCAGATTTTTTATTAAAAGTTCAACCGTCTCGGGAATCGTTGTGCTAAGATTCGGTTTATATTTTCTGGACATTCCAAATTCATCATGCAGGATATAGTGATAATAACATTTGTTAGTACTTTGAATTTTTTCTGCGTACCGCAAGCTCTCTAAACTGAACACCATATCTTCATAATTTGTTATCTTTTCATTGAAGCGAAGATTATTTTCTCGAATAAGTTTCATTTTGGTAATTCGATTACACATCGAAGTCACGTAATTGTTTTCGTACAACTCTTTATAATAATTATCCAGTTCTCTACTGTCAAACACAACCGGAGTAAAGCACTTCTGGTAACTTTTAACTATTTTCTTTTGCTTTTCAATATCAAACTTCATACCAAAAAGCAGAATATCAGCTCCAGATTTTTGCATCTTCATAAGGCACTCTTCCAGCATTACTGATTCTACAATATCATCTGAATCAATAAATAATATGTATTCGCCAATTGCTTTCTCAATACCATAATTCCGGGCTGAACAAACCCCCCCATTACTCTTCTGATAAAGGTGAAATCGCTCATCTTTATTGACAAATTCCATGCAGATATCTGCACTGCCATCGTTTGATCCATCATCTATAAGTAACACTTCAAATGCTCCAAAAGCCTGTTTTGACACCGAGTCAAGTGTTTTTGGCAAATACTTTTCCGCATTATATATTGGAATCACAATTGAAAATACTGGTTTCACCTTTATCCCCCCGTTTAAGAAAACTTATTATAGACTTCAGACAATTGATTCCTATACTCGTTCAAGTCCATCATTTCTTTACTTCTTGCTGCAGTTGCCTTTGAAAGCTTCTTTCTTATTAAATCATCTGATATAATTTGAATACAACGCTCTTTAATAACCACATCATCTTCTTCCAAAAATCCCGTATGCCCTTGTTTCACCAATTCTCTCAGTCCATCTGTTGGCGTACTTACAATGGGTATACCAAGTACCATTGCTTCAAGGGCACACATTGGTGTTCCTTCCCAGCGTGATGTCATTATCATCATTTTTGCGTTTTTCAGAATTCCATATGGATTTGGTTGAAATCCCAGAAAAACGATATTCTTATCTAGCTGTTTTTCCTGAATATCCTTTTTGACGATGGCTTCTAAATCACCAGTTCCAATCAATGCACATTGTGTCTCAGGTCGTTCTTTAATGACTGCATTAAGTATCCCAAGCAACCTCTGCGGGTTTTTTTGATAAGTCATTCTACCGATATACACAATATCATACTGTGACTTAATAGTTGCTTGCTGTACTTTTTTCTTTAACTGCCCTGGGTCTATGACATTGTAAAGAACTGTACTTTTGTTTTCCAACCCCTTATGAAAATAGTAGCCATCAAAAGATGACTGCGATACCCAAAAAATATGCTTAGCTTTCATTGCGGCATATCGGTAAAGAAAAGCCTTAACTGTCGGTTTTTGGGAATCAAAATTATTATTATGAATATGCGAAATCAAAGGTATGTTTTTACAGGCAAGTGCGACTAAAAAGCCAGCTCTCATATCATGTGCATGAATAATATCTGGTTTCACATCCTCAATTACCCGCTTAAACTCGCCCAGAGATGCTGTAGACATTGGTGCAAACGCTATTCCACGTACCTCTAATGCCTCTCTTATCGGGCCATTTGGACTTGCATATATAAACTCATATCGATCATCATCTTTAAACATATTTATAATTTGGCAGATAACATTTTCTGCTCCTGAGTAGCAATTACTACACAGCATATGAAGAATTCGTATTTTACTCATTTCTTTCTCCGTTATTTTTACAATTCACTGTAAATAGTTCACGCACAACTTTTCAGGATTTTTCTACCGTATAAACAACAAATCTTTTCATTTACTGTTTCGTCTCGTAAATTTCTTTCATCAATTTCACAACTGTTCGAATATCAAACGTGTCTATATTGTGTTTCACATGCCCCAACTGAACGCTTGTTATCGCTTTTGCAATTCCATCCACATCAGTTGGCTCAAACAGATCTCCCTGTTGTACTAAATCACTACTGCCACGAATCTTAGTAGCAACAACCGGCAGTCCACTTGCCATTGCTTCCATTACCGCAACCGGAAGTCCTTCTCTGAACGAGGGGAATAGGAAAACGTTTGCCATCTTGTAGAAATCAGCCACATCCGTTCTGTAACCTGTAAGAACGACTCTGTCTCCGACTCCAAGTTCCTTCGCCAATTCTTTATGAGCATCCATCAGCGGACCACGACCACAGATCACATAGTAGACATCCGGGTCATTTAATTTGGCAAGAGCTTCAATACCAACTTTGTGGTTCTTGTTCTTATTGACCTCACCAACAGAAAGCACCACTTTGGCATCCAGAGGAATACCAAGTTCTCTGCGGATTTGCTGTCCTTTATAAACACCTTGAAGGGTAAGATTGCTTCCCCCCCCCTCGTAAATTTTTGTCATTTCATCTTCCACACTGCTCAAATCGAACTGTTTGATTTTTTGTAACGCAGCGGATGCCAAACGGTCACGAAGGACGGCATCATTCCGCATTTCATTAATGACTTCTGCCAATTCTTCGGGTGTGTTGTTGGAAATCAGCCCCGTAACGCCGTCTTCAATCAGATCCGTGTTGCCTCTGATATTCGAACAGACAGCCGGTAGTCCACAGGCCATGGCCTCCATCAGTGCCACCGGAAGCCCCTCTTGATGGGACATAAATACAAACAAATCTGCGCAGTTGCAGATTTCGGAAATATCATTGCGATAACCCAAGAAGTGAATATGGTCAGCTACGCCCAGTTCTTCTGCCAATTTCTTCAAATCAGCCTCATAGGCACCTCGACCACAAATCACATATTCGATATGACTCAACTTGTCCAGCTGTTTTAATACTGACAGTGCCCGGATGACAACTTCATGATTCTTACGAGGAATCAGCTCGCCTACAGAAAGCAGTACAAAATCGTTCGTAGATACACCAATTTCTTTACGTTTCTGTTCTTTATTCACATACCCCACATTGAACTTCTTCAAATCAATGCCAACACCGGGCACATAGCACACCTTGCCAGCTTTGAATGTCTTTGCTCGCTCATAGTCTTCCTTATTGATTGTTATAAGAACATCAGTATATCGGGAAAGCCACTTCTCAACCGGATAATACAGAATCCAGTTGATTGCTGGTGCACCTTTATAGAAATGGAAGCCGTGTGCGGTATAGAACACTTTCGTTCCTTTTTTGCGTGCCTGTTTTGCAGCCAGACGGGTCAACATAGCGCCAACAGGAGTATGGCAGTGGATGATATCATACTTGCCTTCGTCAATTATATGCTTCAGTTCTTTATATGCCTTTAGATTGCCCGGTTTCAGCGGGTTACGCTCAAACGGAATATTGTAGTAGATATCACAATAAGGGATTACACAATCATCTGGATTCTCATAATCGTTCCGTGCTGCAACCGCAGTCTCCCAGCCCATTTCTTTGAACATCTTGAGGTATGGAATGTGGAACTCCATAATGTGCGTTTTCACTACAGTCGCAACAAATAATACCTTTTTCATCTACATTCCTCTCCGCATATCAAAGATTACAGCCCAGACTCAATCTCCAAGAGTCTGAGCCGTTTATTCCTTATAAAGCTCTACTAATCGTCCTCAGCAGTGTGAGTCACACTACCGCTATGTCTTGTACTGCTGCATTGGGTCACTACTACGCTCTAAATTGCACCATTTTTGACGCTACGGCAGCTCCCATCTTTAGTCCTGATGACACTATCACACGTTACGGTAGCCCCTGCCTTTATTCCAGGTTCCACTCATCCATGCCATCGTAGCTCCCTTGTTTATGCCGGATTACCCCACGCTAATGAGCATCTCTGCGACCATGAGATTCTCACATCCGCCTTGTTATCTCCAAGACCAGAATGAAATCGCAGATGATGTTATCATCAGCCAGCCCCGAAAACGCTATATAAAAATCACAGCATTGTCGGTACATCCCTTCACAGTGCAATCAGGCATAAGCTCACGAGCTACGGTCGCATCCATAAAAGTGCTCTTTGGGGGCGTAAAAGCCTCATTTCAGCCTTTCTCATGCCTAAATCCTCAGCTTTTTGCACCACTAGAAGCAGTATTTCAGCTTCGTACCGGGCAATTTGCCAGTTTTCCAGCTTGACGCTACTGTAAGAGCCGCATTTATGCCTGACTCCACTCTGGAATTACTTCCAATTTTTAGCAGTCGGAAATGTACGAAAATGTCGATATTTAGTGGTTTTTTCCACTCATTGCGGTGGTTTGACCCTCAGAAACTCCCTCGGTGCTTTCCGGCATAAACAGGATCTTAACCGTTGCAAATACGATCTTAAAATCCTCAATGATACTCGGATGAGCTATGTACATCAAATCCATCTGCAATTTGTCATACGGCGTAGTATTGTACTTTCCATAAACCTGTGCATAACCTGTCAATCCT
>Ga0129308_1001920_pt1 | contig 19450 bp, 23 predicted proteins | sample L827metagenome_FD_94440 | JGI IMG/M metagenome (GOLD analysis project Ga0129308, IMG submission 94440) | Ring-tailed lemur group fecal microbial communities from Wisconsin, USA - L827 metagenome | ecosystem: Host-associated > Mammals > Digestive system > Large intestine > Fecal | place: USA... | reverse complement strand
TGGTTAAGTTTATAGATTAATTTCCGAGGGGGAAGTTAATCAGGATATACAAAAAACCAAGGTAGAATGAGGTTTTTCAGTTAAAAAATCATTAAAAAAACTAACTGTTTTTGACACTACCTTAGAAAAATAAGGAGAATTATTATGAAAAAGTTTTTTATCATCTTTACTGGATTAATACTCATGGGTTGTTCTAGTAAACAACAATACAAAGAGACTTATTTTTATGGAACAATTGACTCTCTTGAAAAAGAAACTTGTCTAGTTAAAGCAACAGATGAGGCAATTTTTCAAACTCAAGACCTTATAGATATTTCATCCTATTTTCAAAGTAAAGATAATGTATATCATATTGATGATTTTCGTGTTGGTGAGAATATATATATTGGTTTTGATGGTGTTATTCAAGAAACATTGCCAATACAGCTTCCAAATGTTTTTTCTATTGAAAAAATCAAGAGTCAAAATTATATGAATGCGATTGTAGAAGAAGTCAAAGAAAAGGATATTGTTATACGTCCTTGTTCAACAGAAGAATATGATGCAGATTCAAGACTAATGGAAGCAACTACACTTCTTATTCCTTCAGAAGTTATTTCTGAAACAAAAGTGCCAAACCTTAAAAAAGGTGATAAAATTCATATTGTTTTTAATGAGATGAAATTAGAGGAAAATCCTTTAAAGATCATGAATGTTTTTTCTATAGATTTATGTAATGAAAAGAATAAAGAACCAGCACAATAACTGGTTCTTTCCTTCTTATTCTCCTTCTTTTTCCATTAAAGATTTTTCATAAACTTTAAAGAATGGATAATATACAGCAACACTAATTGCAATTAATACACACATAAAGATAACGTTTCTAAAATCTAATGCAGACAAGAAACCTTGAGCAAAGAATGGTGTAAATGATGGATCAATAATATATCCCATGCTGACAAGTCCAACCATTTGCGCCAAATATCCTAAACCAATAGAAATACAAGGCATTAAAACAAATGGAATCGCTAAAATAGGATTTAAAACAATTGGTCCACCAAAAATAACGGGTTCGTTAATTCCACAAATACCTGGAATCACACTTAAACGTCCAATAGATTTGATATGCTTCACCTTTGAGAAACACATGAGTAAAACTAAACCTAAAGTATTTCCTCCACCACCAAGAACAGCATAGCGATACATCTGCAAGTTCATGATATGTGTTGCTTTTTCACCTGCATTCACTAACTCAGCATTTAACCCTGAGTTTGTTAAACCTAAAACAAAGACAATTGGGAAAATAATAGAAGAACCATTAATTCCAAATAACCATAAAATATTTGAAAAAGCAAAGATTGCCATATAAGCCCAAACATTATCAACCCCTGAAATAGCAGGTGTCAATAAACTCATGATCAAGTCTGGTAAAGCTTTTCCACTCATTCCCATTAAAACAAGGTTTAAACCATAAAGTATAATAATATTTGCTGCTAAAGGCAACAATGAATTGACGAAGTTTGTCACTGCTGTAGGAACACTTGCGGGAAAACTGAAAACAACTTTCTTTCCTACAACACGGCAAATTTCAACAGATAAAAGACTGATAATTAATGCTACAAATAAACCATCAGACCCTAAATAAGACATTGATAATTGTCCTTCATTAACAGGAGCACTTATCATTAAGAAAACACACATAGAAATAATACCATTGATTGCTGGTTTCATTTGGTAACTTTCAGCTAAGGAATAGGCAACTCCAAAAGCTGTTACTAAACCAATCAATCCCATTGTCATTGTATATGGAATTGTAATTGTATTATAATTGGCAACCGCCCATTGCTTCCATCCAATCATTGCTTTTAAAAAGATATTTCCTGTATTCATATCAACTAAATCTAAATTAATTGGTGGATTTGCAATGATTAAAAAGATTGACCCTACAACAATCAATGCTAATGACATCATCATTCCGTTAGAGATGGCTTGTAGATGTCTTTGATTTCCCAATTTATTAGCTAAAGGCGTTAATACTTTTTCTAATTTCTCAACCATTTTTTCTCTCCCTAAAATTGCCATCCATTAAATTTAAATGCTGTTTCACACACATTTTCTGGATCATATTCTTCTAATATTTTTGCATATCTTTCCTTATAGTCATTATCAACTTCTTTTTGAGGATAAACTTTGCTTGCTTCATTTAAGAAATGAAATGAATCTCTTCCCATTGCTTGTCCTCTTTGCGTATGTTTATCTAATGCATAATCAGGAATTTCTGGAAATTTACCCATTGCAAAAGACTTAATACAAATATTCTTTAATAGATCGCTGGAACGATCTTTTTCAGAAGCACACAAATAACGTATTGCGTGGATAAAATACATTGGACGATCACCATCAGCATAATCAAATTCTCTACTCATTTGATAAAGATTATTCACCATAATCGCCGCCATTGGATTCCCCATTCCAATATCCTCGACTGAAATTGTCAATAATCTTCGCCATAGTTTTTCTTCCAATTGTGGAGATGAAATATACATTTCATAAGCAAACATACAAGCTTGTTCTTCTAATCCTCTACGAATAGATTTTTGTAATGCTGAAATCACTTCATCACCTGCATAGCCATTTTTAGTTGTAATTTTTGACCATGGATCGTACATTTTTGCCATAAATCTTGCTCCTTTCTCTATTCTGTGACATAATAAAGGGCAGGGAGATGTTTATTGTGAATATTACACACTTATCAGAAAAATATGAACTGAATGATCTTGAAAAGCAAATTGTTCTCTATATACAGCAACATCAAAAGGATTTGAAGGCGATTGGCATTCGTCAAATGGCAAAAGATAACTATACAAGTACATCTACAATCTATAAATTATGTAATAAATTTGGTTTTGACGGTTATAGTGATATGATTTATCATCTGACACATACCAAGGATCATGAGATCAGTCTTCAATCTCAACTGTTAAAATATAAACAACAATTTACTGAAATTATACAAGATAAATCTAAAAGAATCATTGTCTTTGGACTAGGCTTTTCAGCCCCTGTTGCTGAATACATTCAACAACGTTTAACACTCTTTGGCTATCAAGCATTATGTGTTGTTCATATGGAAATGTTCAATCATTTATTTAATGATAATACTGTATTGATTGTCATTTCTTATTCTGGACAAACACCTCGTCTCCATGAAATTGTTGAAACAGCTTCTGCCCAACAGATTCCCGTGATTAGCTTCATAGGCAATCAAGATTCTCCTATATATCAATATTCTACATTACCATTGATGATTGGAAACTATGATTCTTTCTCTCATGATCTGAACCAATCCAATACTTTTTTTGGAGAAGCTATTATTGCTTTTGAAACACTTTTCTTCGATTAATGTCACAACATTATTATACAAACTTTGACATATAAATTTAAGAAAACTCAAACACAAAAAAACATGTTTCTTCAATTTGAAACATGTTTTCATTTTATTTCTTTTTATTAATGATATGTCTAGCAATCAAAATTCCATTAGCTCCAGCCTGAGCAAGTCCTCTTGTCAAACCAGCTCCATCGCCACCAACATATAAACCATCAATTTCACTCTCAAAACCTTCTCTAACCTTTGGTCTTGCTGAATAGAATTTGGCCTCTACACCATATAACAATGTGTGTTCATTCGCAATACCTGGGGTCACATGGTCTAAAGCTTCAATCATTTCAACAATGGATTTCATCGTATTATACGGAAGCACCAATCCCAAATCACCTGGTACAGCTTCTGGTAAAGTGGGAACCGTATAACCCTCTTTTAAGCGTTTTTCTGTCGTACGTCTTCCACGTTTAATATCGCCATATCTTTGCACAATGATACTTCCATGAGAAAGCATATTGGCCAATCTTGCGACTTCATGGGCAAATTCGTTGGGTTCATTGAAAGGTTCACTAAATGTATGAGAAACCAATAATGCAAAATTTGTATTGCGACTTCCAAGCTTTGGATCATGATAAGCATGTCCATTTGCTAACATTGTTCCTGAGTGATTTTCCACAACAACATGTCCACTTGGATTCGAACAGAATGTTCTCACTTTTGTTCCGACCGAAGCATTATAAATAAATTTTCCTTCATAAAGATGGGTATTAATTTCATCCATAACAATATTACTCGTTTCTACACGCACGCCAATATCCACTTGATTATTATATAAATCTAATCCTTGTTTTTTTAAAACCTTTGATAACCAAGTCGAACCATCTCTCCCTGGTACAAGAACAACATAATCAGCTTGAATAATTTCTCCATCTTCTAAAACAATTCCCTGAACTCTGTGATTATCTACAAGAATATCTTTAACAGCTGTCTTAAAAGCCACATCAATATGTTCTTTTAATTCATGAGACATTTCTGTCATAATTCTTAAGTTTTCTTCTGTTCCCAGATGTCTCACTTTTGCACGCAAAAGTTTTAATCCAACAGCATACCCTCTTTTTTCAATCTCTCTGATCTTATCTGTTGTTGGATCTGTGATTTCTAGGGTTGCCCCATGTTTTAAATATAATTGGTCAACATAATGAATTACATCTTCAACCTCTTGATTATCCAAATAATCAGTTAACCAACCACCAAATTCACTTGTAATATTAAACTTTCCATCTGAATAGGCACCTGCCCCACCAAAGCCAGAAGTAATTGAACAAGCAGGCAAACATCCAGGCTCATTTTCTTTGATTTGTGGACAGCTTTTGATCTTCTTATCTTTGATTGGACAATGACGATACATGACATCATGTCCTTTATCAATCAACAATACTTTTTTGCTAGGATCTTTCAAAAACAATTCATAACACGTCATAATTCCTGCTGGTCCAGCACCAACAACAATCACATCATAATTTTTTTGCATAAAAAAACGCCTCGTTTCTGGGGCAAAAAATGTATCCTCATTCATTATATCCAAAATGTAAAGTTATTGTCAATAGAATTATAATGTTATGAAAGCATCACTTTAAATTTATTTTGTAAAAGGATAATATAAATGTATAAAAAAATTATCTTTATTATGGAATAAATTATTTTTTGATGAACACCTAAAAGCAATAAAAGAATTTAGGATATTTTGTTTTTTGTAAATCTATAAAACTTTATTATTATTTCAAAAAACAAAAATTTAGAACTTATTTTAAAAATGACAATTCTTAGTATATTTAAGTGCAAAGTATAAAATATAGCTATGGATGTGTCAAAAAAACTTGCAAAGTAACAATACTCAAGAATTTTCGTAAAATATCCAAATAGAAATTTTGAAAACAATAATCTATAACACAAACAACAGCTTCCTTCACAAGACCTTTACCCCTTTCTTATTGAGAACATAACCCATTTCTCATTCCTTTAAAAGAATCATCCCATTCATCACGACATAATTTCAGTTCAATTAACCCAATCACATGACAATTATCCTTAGACCAACCTGCAACTTCATCTACCTCTTCAATAGAAATATAAGCCCAAAATCATCTTCTCTCCAACTTCCTAAAATCAAATATTCCGTTTCTAAGCATGTTGAAGTCAAATCAATATTTGTATTCATTCTTTCATTCCCTCCTCTTTTCCTTACAATATTGTCCTTCTTCATTCCACAAAAATAGTTGACTTTATCCACCAATTGTATTATACTTCTAGATAGTTGATAAAGTCCACTAAAAGGAGAGCGCATGAATACAAAAGAAGATATTATTGAACGTATAAGAGAATTTAATCGTTTCTATACAGTATTAATTGGAACTTTAAATAAACATTTTCTTGATTCTGAATATTCTGTTACAGAAACAAGAATTTTATTTGAATTAGATTCACATGATGGTTGTCAAGCAAAGGATATTATTGATGAACTTCATATAGATAAAAGCTATATGAGTAGAATAATGAAACGTTTTGAAAAACAAGGTCTTATTACAAAAGAAAGAGTTAACGAAGATCATAGAGCTTATACGATTCAACTCACTCATCAAGGTCATCATGAAGTGAAAACGTTAATCACAAAAACAAATCAGCAAATTCATGAATTGCTTATGGCACTTGATATGAATGAATGTCAAGAAATATGTGATGCGATGGATTTGATTACAAAACACCTATCAAAAGGGAAGGAAGATGAATGATGGAAAATATAACAATACGTGAATATAAACCGGGTGATCCGAGTTTAGTCTGTTATTTTTATTACAAATTATATGAAAAACAATTTCAATTTAATGGTTCAGTGGAAAAGTATTTTATCAAAGGAATGGCTGATTTATTTGATGATCCTCAAGGAAATATGTTATGGGTAGTTGAAAAAGAAGAACACATTGTTGGTTCTATAGCAATCATCAAAAGAGGAGAACATGAAGCACAATTAAGATGGTTTGGGACAGATATGTCACTACAGGGCATGGGCATTGGTCATCAATTGATTCAAACAGCTATGCAATTTTGCCAAGAAAAAGATTATCGACATGTTATTTTATGGACCATTGATATTTTAAAACCAGCGAGACATCTTTATGCAAAATATGGTTTTGTGAAAACTGAAACAAAACCTAACAATGAATGGTCTTCACATACACTTATTGAGGAAAAGTGGGAATATCATAAATAGAAAAGGAGCCATCTCAACAGCTTCTTTTTTATTTGACTTTCTATAAAATAGATTATGAAAGGATTTTCATAATCCAATAAGAATTTGACTCTGTTATCCAAAAACACAATCATAAGATTCTATGATTTTATGTAATACATCTATATCTCTTTTTAAACATGAATTCTTGATATCTTGGACATTCTGTCAATACTTTTTAGCTCCATGCTTAATAGTTATAACCTCACTTCTGAATTTTTCTAATATCTAGTCGAGTACATTTTCTTCGTATCTGTATTTTGAATACTTCATTGTTGTATAAATGTCTCTAGGTTCGAGTATCTCTTCTATTGTGAATTCGTAGTTGTTATACTCCATTGAGACATTATCTCTGTATTGTCTGTTACTTGATTGTCCTTCTGCAAAGGATTGCGACTATATGCATAAAGCCTCGACAATAATGGCAAAGTTGTACAGCAGATAGCTATGTATGATAAATGATTATCTGTCATTATTCAAATGGGTGATAATAATCATGTCATATGAGATGTATTATGAGGATTAGGAAGTGATCTTATAGTAATTGGTATGAACTATTTCGATAAAAAGAAAAAAATAACAATAATTGAATAGATGTAAAAACACCTTTTTAACTAAACTCATTTGAAAAAAATGAAAAAAAGTTTAGTTAACAGACGGTTTATAAATAGGTACTAACTGCTAGGTTAGTACCTATTTATTTTGGAAAGGAAGTCAATAAAAATGTATAATCATAAACAAACACTCATGTTTATCAATAATAAAATATTTGTGCAATGTTTTAGACTTATCTAAAACTAGGTATTACTGTTTGGTATAAAAGCAGTTGTAAAATGTTGAAAAATCTAAATACACAAACACTTCGTTAATTATAGATGAAAAGCAGATAAGATTGAGATTAATGATTTCACACGCTTAAATAATGATTGAAAAACTCATAATGTTCTAAAGTTCCTCACCATTTGTTTCAATCACATGTTGATACCAATAAAATGAATCCTTTTTCATTCTTTGAAGTGTTCCATGACCTTCATCATCCATATCAACATAAACAAAACCATATCGTTTCTTCATTTCACCAGTTCCTGCTGAAACCAAATCAATACATCCCCAAGGTGTGTATCCAATCAAATCAACACCATCTTCATCAACAGCTTTTTTCATTTCCTGAATATGTTCTCTTAAATAGTCAATACGATAGTCATCATGAATACTTCCATCACTTTCGATTTGATCAACTGCACCCAATCCATTTTCTACTATAAATAATGGCTTTTGATATCTATCCCATAATAAATTCAAAGAAATTCTTAATCCTTGAGGATCAATTGGCCACTTCCATTCACTTTCTTTAAGATATGGATTAGCAACTGTCTTGATACCATTTCCTAATGTTGAAGGTGCATCGGGTCTAGAAGAAATGACTCCAGAATTATAATAACTGAATCCAATATAATCTACACAACCCTTTCTTAAAATCTGATCATCTTCTTTTTCCTTCACAATTTCAATCTTTTTATGTTCTAGTGTCTTTAGAATATAAGATGGATAATATCCGCGACATTGAACATCTGCAAAGAAATATTTCAAATGTCTTGAGACCCTTAATTCTGTTTCTACATCCAAAGGTCGACATGTTTCAGGATATGTCAAGATTTGTGCCAACATCATACCAATTTGATTATCAGCATTGATTTGATGTCCTAATTGAACAGCTTTGGCACTGGCAATAAAAATATGATGCATGGCTTGATAACTACGTTGTTGAAAATCATCTTGATCTCGACCCAATACCCCAGCAATTTCTGGCATCAAAATGACTGAATTGATTTCATTGAAAGTCATCCAATACTTCACTTTTCCTTGATATCTCTTAAAAATAACTTCACAGAAATGTAAATAAAAATCAATCAGTTTTCGGTTTGCCCAACCACCATATTTTTGAACTAAATAAAGAGGCATTTCATAGTGTGAAATTGTCACCACAGGCTGCATTCCTCTTTTGATCATTTCATCAAATAATCGATCATAAAACTTTAACCCTTCTTCATTCGGTTGTTCTTCATCACCATGTGGAAAAATACGTGTCCATGCAATAGAAGTTCTGAAACATTGAAATCCCATTTCTTCAAACAATGCCAAATCTTCTGGAAAACGATGATAAAAATCAATTCCTTCATGATTAGGATAATAAACATCTTCTTCAATTCCTTTTGTAATGCGACGAGAAACACCTTTTTTCCCAGCCGTCGCAATATCCATCAAAGACAGTCCTTTACCTCCTTCGAGGTAGGCACCTTCAGCTTGATTCGCTGCAATGGCACCTCCCCAAAGAAAATTCTTATTCAGCTGTTTCAACTTGTTCACCAGCCTTTGCAAGTTGTTCTTCTTCATAAGCCTTTTTATCAGCAATTCTAAAGAATGGATAATACATCAATGTATTCACAACAAGCAATATGAGAACCATAATCAACAATGAAACCCCACCACCTAAGAAAGCTTTCACAAAGAAAGGTGTTGTCCAAGGCAATAATGACATCATTGGATTATATGTAAATGTAAAGATGTGAGTTGCCAGTAAACCAACCAATCCCATCACAACATTACTGAAAACCATTGGAATAAAGAAGATTGGATTTAACATAACGGGCATACCAAAAATCAATGGTTCATTAATATTAAATAAGTTAGGAATAAAGGCTAATTTAACCATCTTCTTATACCTTTCACTCTTTGCTGTTAACATTGAAATACATAAACCTAAAGTATTTCCATTTGCGCCAAATGAAGCAAATAATGAAACAAGTGTAATTGTTAAATATGTTAATGGTCTTCCTGCTTGGAAATCAGCAATATTTGTCATTAATAATGTCATTTGTAATGGTACAAAAGCACTATAGATTGTATTTGGATGAATACCAAAGAACCATAATAAGTTTGCGACAAAATAAATCAAGAAAATTGTAGGTAATGATAAACCAACTTTAATCACAACAGCACCAATTGTTTGATCAAAGAAATTCAAGAAATTTCCAAATGGTGTATAACCAAATCCAACTCTTACTAAGAAAGCAAATCCAACAATAATCATAGAAATAAAGATAGGTTCAAAAGACTCACTGACCATTGGTGGGACACCACCAGGCATATTAAATTTCAATCCCTTACCAGCTAAGAAATGATACATATGTCCAACAATCACTGCCAAAATCAAAGCAACAAGAATACCAGTTCCTGTCATATATGAAATTGGAAAAGCTGCTACATCTCCCTCAGCACCAGCTACTGTTTGAGGAATAATCAATAAAAAGCTTAACAATGATAATATTCCACAAGATAAAGCATTATCCTTTTTTCTCTTAGCTAAAGCATAAGCGACAGTAAATGAACCAAAATATTTAAGCTTGCATTAGAAATTGCATTAAAATGCTCATAAAGTCCAATACTTGTTAACCAATCTGTATAACCTGTCATTGGTAAATTACCGATAATAACAAATAAACAAACCCCAAATGTAACAGGACCCGTACGCATAAATCCTTCAGCAACAGCTTGAACTGTATCATTTTCACTCATGACTTTTGCAAAAGGTCCAATAAATTTTTGTAAAAACTTCTCTAACTTTTCCATAGTTCCTCCTTAATCATTTTTATTGAAATACGTATTTCTTTTCTATCGACAATACACATTATAAGGAATATCAAAGTTATTTTTAGTAAAAAATATAGGTTTTTTATATTTTTTATAGAAGTTAATAAAAGATTCAAGATTTCTCTTGAACCTTATACTAAAAATAATGCAACAATCAAAGGAATCGTTCCTACTGAAAGTAATGTTGTCATAAAAACAGTTTTCGCAGCCAATGAAATATCTCCATCATATTCAGTAGCAAACAAAACAGCACTATTGGCTACAGGCATAGATATCATAATCAAAGTCACTCCTAAAATGAGAGGATCATGAATAAAGAAACGTAATATAGGATAAGCTATAATCGGTATTACAACTTGTTTTATCAATGTATAGGGATAAACACGCACTTCACTAAAGACTTCTTTTAGTGGCATATTTGCAAGTGTTGAACCAATAATCAACATAGCCATTGGTGTTGTAATATCCCCAATCATAGTCATTGTTGATGAAATAACATCAGGAACACTTAATCTTGTAAAATAGAGGACTAAGGCAACAAAAGATGCAATAACACCAGGAGATAATATGTTTTTCAAATTCAAATGAATCTCTTGATCTGTTCCATAACTCATCATCATAGGACCAACAGAATAAACAAATAAGTTAAAAATCATATTAAAGATTGCTGTATAAAAGACAGCATCATTACCAAAAATTGATTTCATCACAGGAAATCCCATAAAGCCAATATTAGAAAAAACTGTCATAAAGATATATAAACCTTGTTGAGCTTTAGGAATCTTCATCACTTTCACAAGAAGAAAGCCTATGATAGGAAAAATAATATAAATAAGAAAACCTATCAAAAAAACAAAAAGAATATTATGAAGACTTTGATATTCAGTTGTCGATAAAACAGATGAAATAATTAAAGCAGGGGTTGTGACAGTTAATAAGAATGTTGTTAATTTCTTATTGAACTCAAGATCAAAAATATGAATCTTAAATAACAAATACCCTAATGCCATCACCATAAAAAGTTGAATCATTTGCATCAATATGACTTGGATATCCATATTTTTTAGCCTTTCAATCCTTTCGCTTGCCTTTCCATATTTTCTACAACAACATCATAAATCTCTCCAAGTGATGCTGCATATTCTAAGACTTTCCAAGGTTCATTCGTATGAAAATGAATCTTGATGAGTTCATCATCACCAACAGCTAACAAGCAATCTCCTTGAAAATGTTCAGTAATATAATCATGAATTGTCTCTTCTGACAAATTCTCTCCTTCAATTAATAATTGCGTATCAAAAATATAATCCATTATTCTTCTCCTTCAAATAAACATGCGCCATTTGTCGCAATCACATTTTTATACCAATCAAATGATTTTTTCTTATATCTCTTATAACTTCCTTGTCCATAATCATCAGCATCGACATAAATAAAACCATAACGCTTACTCATCTGTTTTGTAGATTCACTAACAATATCAATACATCCCCATGAAGTATACCCCATTAAATCAACACCGTCAATCTCAATTGCATTCAACATTTCTCTAAAATGAGCATCAAAATAATCAATACGATACTGATCATCTACAGTACCATCAACCAATTCATCCTTAGCACCTAATCCATTTTCTACGATAAATAAAGGTTTTCTATATCTATCATATAAATCAACTAAAGACACTCTTAATCCAATTGGATCAATTTGCCATCCCCAATCTGAACTAGGAATATGAGGATTCTTAATAGCTGTCATTGTATTTGCAGCTGTTTTCTTTAATCCTTGATCATCTTTAGCTACACAGCTAGAAGAATAATAACTAAATGAAACAAAATCAACTGGATATTTCTTCATTATCTCCAAATCTCCTGCTTCCATTTTGATATGAATACCCTCATTTTTAAATTTAGAAAGCAAATAAGCAGGATATTCTCCAAACACCTGTGTATCACTATAACAATATGTACTTCTCATATCTTGTTGTGCCTGTAAAACATCTTCTGGCTTGCATGTATATGGATAATAGGTAAGTTTTGTCAACATACATCCAACCTTTGATCCAGGAATCTTTTCATGACAAATCTTTGTTGCTAACGCAGAAGCAACAAATTGATGGTGCATTGCTTGGAAAATCACTTCTTGAAAGTTTTTTCCTTCAAATCTGTCTTCAACTAATCCTCCTGTTGTATAAGGATGTCTAATCATAGAGTCCACTTCATTGAATGTTAACCAATATTTGACTTTGTTTTTATATCTTTCACATATGACTTCAACATATTTGACAAACATATCCACAACTTCTCTTGATGCCCATCCATCATAATTCAATACAAGATTTAGTGGTGGTTCATAATGTGACATTGTGACTAATGGTTCAATCCCATGTTGAATGCACTCATCAAAAATATCATCATAAAATTTCAAGCCTTCTTCATTTGGTTCTTGATCATCCCCATTTGGAAAAATACGAGACCAAGCAATAGACATACGATAAACCTTAAATCCCATTTCAGCAAATAAAGCAATGTCTTCCTTATAATGATGATATCCATCTGCTCCATGTCTTTTTGGATATAAAGAATCGTCAGTTGCTTTTAAAGCATCTTCAATATCTTTTGTTGTTATAGCATTTTGAGCCTTATAATCTTGAACATCAATATCTAAATGATGTCTCGCGCAGTCAGAGACAGAAATCCCTTTACCTCCTTCATTCCATCCACCTTCATATTGGTTGGCAGCAGTTGCTCCACCCCACAAAAATCCTTCTGGAAATTTTCTTATCATAAATATTATCCTCCTCTTTTATGAGTTTTATTATAATCTTTTTTTATTTCCACATATAGTATTTTCAAAAGATGAAACTGAATCATTATACGTTATGGTATATATTTTTGTGCTAAGTAAGTCAAAAGCTTTATTCTTTTCATGCCAAGATTTCTTATAGTGTCAAATATAAAAGAATATGAGTCACAAATATTATAAAACTTGATCGATCTCATGACTCATAGAATGATGAAAGTCGAAATTAATAATGAAAACTCTTTTCACACTGTCCTTTTACCTGAAATCTTCTATCCTTCGGTGTTCTTATAAGAATCTCTTTCGCCATTATCATCCGATTTATACAAGAGCTATTATACTCACATTGTACATACTTGTGAACAATTTCTTTATTTTCTCTTTTCACAGATAATGTCAATCATCCCATTATAAGATTGAGTTGATAATAACTTAAGCTTTATGGCTCTTTGATGTGACGTAAATAAAGGAATCCCATCACCTAATAATATAGGAACAACAGTTATCCTAAAGCAATCAATCAAATCATCATCAATCAATTGGTTCACCAAAGACGATCCTCCACAAACCCAAATATCTTTCCCATCATGATTTTTCAATGTTTTAATGACCTCTTTGATGGATTGATGAGTAAAAATAATATTTTTATGTGATTGACAATAATGATGTGTAAAAACATATGTTTATTGATTCATATAAGGCCATTGTCCAACTGACAATTCTTTAGTAATTTGATTGTATGTTTGATATCCCATAAGAATAGTATCAATTGTTTGAACAAATGATGGGTAGCCTCCTAAATGTTTAGGATCACTTCCATCTCCTTCTAACCAATGAACACAGCCTTGACTATCAGCAATAAAACCATCTAAACTCATAGCTATATAAAATAACTTTTCGCATATGACCCCTCTTTCACTCAAAATATGACCACAAAAGAAAAGTGATAGACTTTGAGTCATCACTTTTCTACCATTAAAATGCCAAGAAATACATCAAAAAAATATGAATGACTAACATGATAAGTGCTACTGGAATTTGTGAAAAAATAATAGAATACTTACTCTTTGTTTCCAATAACGCAGCTGGCATAATGTTAAAGTTTGCTGCCATTGGTGTCATCAAGGTTCCACAATAGCCAGCAGTTAAACCTAATGTTCCTACAACAATCGGATTAGCTCCTTGAGCAATTAAGAAGGGGTATCCAATTCCCACTGTAATAACCGCAAATGCTGCGAAACCATTCCCCATAATCATGGTGAACAGTGCCATGCCAATACAATAAACAGCCACTGCAATAAAATGATTACCCTCAGGAATAACTGCTCCAACACCAGCTGCAATGACTGCTCCCACTCCAGCCGCTGTAAATAATGAACCCAAAGCCGCTAAAACTTGTGGTAAAATTCCTGTTGTTCCTACATTATCTGTCAAACGAATACCATCTTTTATTGGTGTCGATAACTTTGGTTTAAATATCAATATAGCAACAGCTAATGCTATTGCTGCACTAATTCCAATTGCATTGTTGGCTCCTAACGATGACAAGAAAGTTGCCACAAATACAGCTGATACTGCCAAAACAACAGGTGGAATAAATGACTTATATCCATACTTATTGGCATTTGCTCTGGTTTCTTCGGCAGTAGGAATATTCATAGCCGCAGGCTTCACAAGACCACAGGCTGTTAAAACAGCTAAAGCAATAATACATAATCCTGTGATCCATGTTGGCAGATAAGGTCCAACAATGAATGTAACTGCTAAAATAAACCAAAAGATTGCTGTTGTTACATTCTTTTCAGCATTTTTATTTTTTAAAGCACTGATTCCAACTGATAATAAAATCAAGCCAATTATACAGTAGAAGACTTCTGCAAGAATAGTGCTTGTTGTCCATTCTATTTTTAACATATTTGCTATCCCTCCTACTTATTCTTAAAACGTTTTTTTAGCTTTACATCATACCATAATGCATAAGCAATCCCAACAACAACTGAAATCACAGCGATAGGAACTGCTTGTAATGCGATTTGATTTGCTGTCACTTCCATGTTCATACCATTAGACTTAAAAATTTCATTAAGTGTTGAAACAATTAACAAAGTTCCAGATGATCCCATAAAACAGTTTTGAGCAAAGAAATTCCCATAGTTCTCTGTTCCCGCAGCCATTCCTTTAATCTCATCTTCTGTCTTCTCATCAATTTCACCATATTTAGCAATTGCAGCAGCTTGTGCCATTGGATTAATTAATGGACGAATAAATTGTGGATGCCCTCCAATACGTAAAGAGAAGGCTGAACATATTGTACGTACTGTTTGCCAAACTGATAACAAACGTCCTGTTGTTGCTCCTTTAAGTCCTCTAATTAAATCTACAGCTTTATCTCTTAGCCCCATACGTTCACACAAACCAATAACTGGCAAAGTCAAGATAAATAATGTTGCTGTACGATTTGTTAAAAATGCTGATCCCAATGTCGATAAAATATCCATAATAGACATTCCGCCAACTAAGCCAGTGACAATTCCTGCGACAACAACGACTGCTAATGTATCAAGTTTTAAAACAAAACCGATGACAACAATAACAATACCAATTAACTTTATCACATCTCCCATAATAAATTCCTCCTTTTATAAAATATGGTTAAGTATATCAGAAAAATACATAATTTAAAATATGAAAATCGTCAAATCATAAATTTCATTCATTTATGTATGGAAAAAGAAAAAATAGAGAACAACTCTTCTCTATCCTCATTCCTTTCGCAAGATCATCACATAATGACCTTATCTCCTTCTTTTTATCTCATCAAAGCAAAGGAAATCTGTCTCTTTAACATATGACTGGCCTTTAAGAATAATTTTTACTCCTTTTTCAATAGACATAGACTTCTTCCTCATTTAAGACGAAGTCCATCTTGAAATGCAAACCCAACTTTTTGACCTAGTGACAAATAAGTATGATTTACTGGATCAAAAGTAATTGGATTTAATTTGATTGGATCAATTTTCCCATTATCATCTAAAATACTTTCATCAGCACTTACATTTACAATTTTTCCAACTAATAATTCAGACTCTTCATCAAAGCTTACAAATTGGCATTCTAAGGTCATAGGAAATTCTACTATGATTGGTGCATCTACAAACTCACTCTTAGAAACATGTAATCCTGCTTTTGCTATTTTATCTGGCACATCATTACCAGAAACAATACCCACATAATCTGCTTCAACAATATGTTTAGTATCTGCTATACTGATTGTAAAAGCATGACGTTTCAAAATATTTTGCACAGTTTTGTGTTGAGCGCTTAAATATAAGGCTACTTGTTGATAATCAGCAATACTTCCCCAAGCCGCATTCATTGCATTGGCTGTTCCATCTTCATGATAAGTTGCAATAATCAAAACAGGTTGTGGATATAAAAAAGGCTTGGCCCCAAAGTTCTTCCTCATGTTCATCCTCCTTATCTTATAAGATTATTGTACAATGTTGAACAATAAATCACAATGATAAAAACAACTTGTCAGTATAAAAAACAATATGAAGATATTCATATTGCATTTTTCAAATGTTATATTACATAAAGAATTATACATAAAAAATGTAAAACACTGCCAAGTAAAATCCACAAATGCCAAATACTGTGCATATACTTTCTTTTGGTCTGTAAAGCATAAAAAATAGTTCCAATTGTATAAGCTAGACCCCCAGCTACAAGATAAATGATACCTTTATAACCAATTGTAGGAGGTAATAAATTAACTTTAAAAATAATACACCAACCCAAAGCCAAATAACATATCATAGATAACTTACTAAATCTTTCTATATCTATAGCATTCAAAACAATACCTAATACTGTCACAATCCAAACAACTGCAAATAATATCCAAGCCCAAAATGAACTTTCTTGCCTAATTGAACATAACAAAACTGGCGTATAAGTTCCTGCAATCAAAATAAAGATTGAACAATGATCCATAATTTGAAAAACTTTTTTTGCTTTCAATTTTGGTGATAAGCCATGGTAAATACTGCTCATCGTATAAAGTAATATCATTGATATTCCATAAATGATGCCGGAAAATAATCCATAACCATTATGATGTTTAACCGAAAAAACAATGCATAAAACAAGGACTGCTATTCCAAAAGCTCCTCCAACAATATGAGTCACCATATTAAAGATTTCTTCACCTTTTGTATATGTTGGTAAAATTCTATCATCTAATTTTGTTCTTTTCATTTGCACACCTCCAATACATTTTCATTATATTACATAATATAGAAAAGGTAAATACTTATTACAATTTTATTTCTATTTTATATAGTTTTTATTACTATATTTTGTTAATGTATTATTTTTTAAATATATTTTCTTATGACTTTCATTATTTGTAGAAAAATGTATAATAAAAAGCATAGAAATGTAAGGGGTGTCATTATGAAAGGAATCGTCTTAAAAACTTATAATATCTGTTATAATCGTTGGTTGGACTATCGTTATAAAATACCTGAAAATGCCGGTATTTGTTTTTCTTACTATTTAATTATGTCAATTATTCCTATCTGTTCTATCTTTGCATTCTTTGCATCTATATTAAATATAGATTTGACCATTGTCCAAACATTCTTGCAAAAATTTTTGACTGACGAATTTTCAAATATTATCATATCGGCCTTAAAATCAAAAGAAATTACAATATCCTCATTGATTGCTATTGTGACCTCTTTTTGGGTTGTGAGTCGTGGTATAGATCAGCTTTATGGTATTACAAAAAATTTATTTCCTCCTGATCATGAACGTCATTTTATTACAGAAAGAATTATTTCCGTATTAAAGACAATTTTAGTTTTTATATTGATTATTTTAATCATTTCTTTATTAGGGATTATTTCTGTTTTAAGTTCTCTATTTCCTTTTAATAAGTTTGCTTTTTTTGATATCATTTCATTGTTTATGGTTTTCTTTGTTATTTTATTTCTTTTATACAAAATTATTCCTGATGTTCATGTTCATATCAAAGACATCTTTGCAGGATCTTTTGTTACAAGCGTTCTTATGGTTATTTTAGTGAGTGCTCTTAAGTTTTATTTCAGTTTATCTGATTATTCTAATGTTTATGGTTCTTTTGCCTCCATTGCAATTATTTTATTTTCATTTACATTTATTGCTGAAGTTATTTATATCGGCTTGTATGTGATGTTCGAAGCACATATGAAACGTTTAATTGTTCAAATCAAAAAACAGATGAACGAGCAAGATGTGGATTAATCTTCCACATCTTTTCTAAACCTATTTTAATGGAATACTGCTTCTTTTAAAATAAAATGCTCTATTCATTTTTGCTTAACTGATTATAGATTTATTCTCTACATTGAATAATGAACATGAAGTAACTTCCACTCATTATTTTTTAACTATAACTTGTGTTTCCATTCCTTGAATCCTATAATTTTCCTTTATATCTATATGAATACATTCTGTATGATATTTAAAAAACAATTGCTAAATGGTTATTGATAAGATTGATATCAATATTATTAGCATTCAAGTCAATGCTATCATATGTTTTTGAATACAATTTATAAAAACCATTATAAATAGCATCAACATCAATAAACTTTTTGGTTATAGAAATCAAAGAACAATCATTTTATTGTGACCATAGCTAATAAAATCCTTCTTTCTCTTGAGAATGAATAGCTTTTTGATAATAAGCAACAAGTGCTCTGATTGAATCTGTTTCACTCATAGCTTCTCCTCCATAATCAAAAAGACAAATAAAAGTTTATCAAACAATTATTTGTCTTTTGAATCATCATCATATACAAGTTTTGGTTTCTTTTTGGAATAAGCCGCTTTAAGATAAGGAATCTGTTCATCAGTAACGAGACCAAGATAAGCAACAGTTCTATGTTTATGCTTGCCATTTTCTATATAGGATTCAACTAAAGATGCATATTTACCATATTTCGATTGAGTAATTTTAATAAACATAGAACCATCCTTTCTACTATAAATATATTTAAATATCATGTAAATAAAAGTCAAAAAATATCTTTTATTTCTACTATAATTATATCATAAAAATGAATGAAAAAGAAGATATCTGACAAATATGTTCAAATATCTTCTTCATTTTTTTTAACATTTATATAATTGTCTTAAGTTGCTGACATTGTGATAAAATCAAGGTTTTTTAGTACCAATTATTCACCAACGTATGATAACCTTTGCTTTGTAAGTATTATTTTCATTGATTTTGAGTCCATTTATTACACTTTTTTCGTGAATTTACGGCTATTATTTTTATTTAATAAATTTTTTAG
>Ga0129308_1001917_pt1 | contig 19486 bp, 21 predicted proteins | sample L827metagenome_FD_94440 | JGI IMG/M metagenome (GOLD analysis project Ga0129308, IMG submission 94440) | Ring-tailed lemur group fecal microbial communities from Wisconsin, USA - L827 metagenome | ecosystem: Host-associated > Mammals > Digestive system > Large intestine > Fecal | place: USA... | reverse complement strand
GGATCGCCTTCAAGTACGGAACGATCCATAAATGCGCCCGGGTCGCCTTCGTCGGCATTACAGCATACATATTTCTGATCTGCGTCTTTAACGAGGTTTCTTGCAAGCTGCCACTTCTTACCTGTGGGGAATCCGCCGCCGCCTCTGCCTCTGAGTCCGGAGTCGAGGATCGTCTGTATAACATCATCGGGGGTCATTCCCTTAAGAACCTTGCCGAGTGCCTGATAACCGTCTCTGCCGATATATTCTTCTATATTTTCGGGATTAATTACACCGCAGTTTCTGAGGGCGATTCTGTGCTGTTTCTTATAGAAATTGGTTTCTTTAAGAGACTTTATTTCGTTTTCGCCAACAGTTTCATCATATACAAGGCGTGTAACAACACGACCCTTGAGCAGATGCTCGGAAACTATCTCGGGGATATCTTCTTCCTTTACCATAGAGTAGAATGTACCCTCGGGATAAACTATCATAATGGGACCAAGAGCGCACAGACCGAAGCAGCCCGTACGAACTACCATAACTTCATCGGCAAGACCGTTTGCTTCGATCTCTTCCTGCAGTTTCTTAGCTATCTTTTCACTGCCTGAAGAAGTACATCCGGTACCACCGCATATCAATACTTGTGAACGATACATATATTAATTTCCTTTCAGATTACATAGCGGAGTTTATTGTGTACTTCGTTACAACGTTGCCGCCGATAATATGCTGCTCAATTACTTCAGCAGCCTTTTCTGCTGTCATATTGACATAGGTTACCTTTTCTTTGCCGGGAGCTACTACTTCAACAATAGGCTCGTATTTGCAAAGACCGATGCAGCCTTCCTGTATAACCATAACGTCTTTGATACCTTTTTCCTGTACACCATCGGAAAGTGCCTTCAGTACAGGTCTTGCGCCTGCTGCAATTCCGCAGGTAGCCATTCCGACAACAATCTTAGTGCAGTTAGAATCTTCAATTCTGAGATTAACTATCGCCTGCATCTTGTCGCGGATAGCAGTTAATTCTTCGAGAGATTTCATATCTTAATATCCTTTCGTGGTCTTCAGTAATTTGCGCCGCTGTTTATTTCGGCTGTATTTTCGTTAAGGAATGACTGAATAAATTCATTTACCTCAAGTGTGTCGCACGGAATATCCCCAAAAATCTGTCTGATTTGCCTTGTATCAAATACAAATCCCTTTTCATCGACCGTATATGAGTAGACAATATCTGTATTGCGGTTAGCTATAATGACCGACATAATCGTTTCGGTCATATCACCGAGCGGCATTCTGTTTAAGCTTGACAGTACGAAAACAGCCTTAACTTCTGTGCCTTTTCCTTTTTCTGAATTAATCTCAAAACTTCCGCCGCTAAGTTTAGCAGCCATTTTGAAAAAAGGCACTCCGAGTCCGACGCTCTTATTATTTCCGGTTGTATAGAACGGGTCAACGACTTTCGTTAATTCGCTTTCGGTCATACCACAGCCGTTATCTTTAATGACGGCTGTCAGCGAATCTTCTGCGTTACTGATATTGACGGTTATTTCTATTAAAGAAGCCCGTGCGCTGACTGAATTCTGTACTATATCCAGAATGTTGAGCGAGATCTCAGAAAACATTATTCGGCATATTTAGCAAGAATACCGTCGATCTGATCAACGGTCAGTTTTCCGTAAACATCATCATTAACCGTCATTACGGGTGCAAGTCCGCAAGCGCCTATGCAACGGCATGCGTCAAGTGAGAAGACACCGTCCTGTGTGCATTTACCATCGGAAATTCCGAGTTTTTCTGAGAGCTTGGCAAATATATCGCCCGAGCCTTTAACATAGCAGGCAGTACCGAGACATACGGATATTCTGTACTTACCCTTGGGATAAAGAGAGAATTGCGAGTAGAAAGTGGAAACGCCGTAAACCTTTTCAAGCGGAATGTCCATTTCTTCGGCTATTATCGTCTGTACTTCTATAGGAAGATAGCCGTAAATCTCCTGAGCCTGCTGAAGCACAGGCATAAGTGCGCCCTGCTGGCCCTTGTGCTGACCGATCATTTCACGCAGAGCTTTTTCCTGCTCGGGCGTTCCGTTGAACGGTACTGTTGTTTTTTCTTTGGAACCCATTATATAACCTCCTTGGATTTAACCCGCAATTCGTTGTATTTCACGGGATATTTAATTATACCGTATTTTTAAGGCAGATTACATTGGATATTAGTAACCAAATTTTGCGCTCTGCTTTGTTAAATGTGCACTAATCGGTATTGCAATATCGGTATAAAATGACGAAAATCGTATGAAAATCGAGTCTATTTTACATAATTACGCTTTATTTTTATGCTTTACATAAAGCTTGAGTTGTGTTATAATTATTAGAAAGTTTGCGCTAATTGCATATACTCTTGAATATTCTGTATGAACGGAGCTGATAGCGTGATAGTAAAGCAAATTATTGACAGTAATATGTTTTCTGTGATTAATGTCGGTCGGGATACCGAGCGCACGATTACAAAGCCATATTCTTGCGATTTGCTTAGTATGGCGATGGTAAAAGCAAGTGTCGGATGTGCCTGGTTTACAGTTATCGGAAATGCCAATACAATAGCCGTTGCGGTACACAGCGACTGTTCCTGCATTATTCTTTGCGAGCGTGTAAGGCTTGACGAATTTGCTTTTAAAAAGGCTGTAGAACACGGCGTTACTGTACTTTGTACAGATATGCCTGTTTTTGAAGCGGCTCTTAAGCTGTCAAATGCAATTGATGCAAATTGATTTACAATTGTACGGGAGAAAAGAAATGAACGATTTTTCAAAATATGCGGTATATCACATATATCCGCTCGGATTTTGCGGATGTCCAAAGAATAATGATTATTCCGAGAATACCGAAAACAGATTAAAAAAGATAGAGGATGCCATTCCTCATATCAAAGGCATGGGTTTTAACGCTATTTATTTCGGCCCTGTATTTCAGTCTGTTTCGCACGGGTATGATACGGTGGACTATACAAAGATTGACAGCAGGCTCGGTACAAATGAAGATTTTGCCGCTCTATGCAAAAAGCTACACGAAAACGGCATAAAAGTTATACTTGACGGCGTTTTCAACCATGTCGGAAGAGATTTTACCAAGTTCAAAGAAGTAAGGAACGGAAATAATCAATTCCGTGACTGGTTCCATATCAACGACGGCAATTCCTGCTATAATGACGGATTTTGGTATGAGGGTTGGGAAGGTCATTACGAGCTTGTAAAGCTGAATCTGTACAATCCCGCAGTCAAGGAATATTTAAAACAGGTGATAACCGGCTGGGTAAATGAATTTGACATTGACGGACTTCGCCTTGATGTTGCATACTGTCTTGACCTTAATTTCCTTAAGGAGCTTCACGGACACTGCAAATGGCTTAAGAATGATTTTTGGCTGATGGGAGAAACGCTTCACGGTGACTACAACCGCTGGATGAATCCCGAGATGCTTGACAGCGTTACGAATTATGAATGCTACAAAGGCTTATTTTCAAGCTTCAATGATTTAAATATGTTTGAGATTGCTCATTCGCTGAACAGACAATTCGGAAAAGAGCAGTGGTGTCTTTATACAGGCAAACTTCTGTATACTTTTGTTGATAACCACGATGTTTCAAGAATTGCAACAATGCTGAATAATAAGCGTCTTCTTCCTGTGATATATCCCTTGCTGTTCACTATGCCCGGTATTCCCGGAGTATACTACGGAAGCGAATTTGGCATAGAGGGCGACAAGCATCACGGTGATGATGCTCTGAGAGTCGAATATAATGAAGCTAAGTTCAGAAACGAAGGAATATGCGATCTTACAAGTGAGATATCATCACTTTGTAAATTAAGAACATCTTCTTCAGCACTTTCCGTCGGTAACTATACGCCTCTACAGCTGACAAACAGACAATTCTCGTTCAGGCGTGACGGTAATGGTGAAACAGTAGTGACGCTTATGAATATTGATGACGCACCGTTTGACTTTAATCCCGGTATCAGCGGAGAATTTACCGATGTTCTTACCGGTAATAAGATAGATTTGTCTCAAAGTGTACATCTTGAAGGATGCAGTGCGGTAGTAGCGGTAAACAAATGATAAAAGCAGTAATATTCGATATGGACGGTACATTGATCGACAGTGAGAAGGTCGGACTTCTTGCCTGGCAGTATGTAATTGATAAATTTCATCTTGATATGGATTTGACACTGCCTATAGCTTCTATCGGGCTGAATTACAATTCTATGGTCAAGCTGTTTCTTGATAAATTCGGCGATGATTTTCCGTTTGAAGAATACTGGCAGTGCGGAAAAGAGTTTTTCGCAGATTATAAGCGAAATAACGCTATAGATGTAAAAAAAGGGTTCTTTGAGCTGTCCGATTATCTTAAATCCGAAGGAATCGGTATGTATGTCGCTACTTCTACCTATCACGACAGCGCTGTTGAGAATCTTACCGCTTCGGGTATAATTTCGCATTTCGACGGAATTGTAGGCGGAGATGAGATTACAAAAGGAAAACCTGATCCTGAGATTTTTCTGAAAGCAGCCAAGCTGACCGGCATACCTAAAGACGAATGCCTTGTTGTAGAAGACAGCAATAACGGAATAAAAGCAGGCATTTCTTCGGGAATAAGAACTGTTTACATTAAGGATATTGTCGATGTTCCGAAAGAAACAACCGAAAAAGCATACGCTTCCTGCGCCGATTTATCCGGAATTATTAATGTGATTGAAAAATTGAAGCGCTAATTGGTCGAACAGTGTCATTTGCGCTTGCATTTAAGTAATCTTTGTGTTATAATTAAGTATTATGACACGATAAAGAGGATGACTGTTAATGCCTATAAATATCCCGAATAATTTGCCTGCGTTCAGTACGCTTGTAAATGAGAATATTTTCGTTATGTCCGATGAGAAGGCGTCTCGTCAGGATATAAGACCGCTTAAGGTTGCTATTGTAAATCTTATGCCTACCAAGATAGTTACCGAAACACAGCTGTTAAGGCTGCTCAGTAACACTCCGCTTCAGGTAGATATCACTCTTATAAAGACTGAGACACATAACCCGAAGAATACCTCCCAGGAGCATCTTATCAATTTCTATACTACTTTCAACGAAATTAAAGATCAGTATTTTGACGCTCTGATTATAACCGGCGCTCCTGTTGAGCTGCTTGACTTTTCTTCTGTTCACTACTGGAAAGAGCTGTGTGACATTATGGAATGGAGCAAATCTCACGCTTTCAGCACGGTTCATATATGCTGGGCGGCTTTTGCAGGTCTTTATTATCACTATGGTATCCAGAAATATGTGCTTGATAAGAAGATGTTCGGCATTTTCCCTCATAAGATAAATGCTATAAATCATCCGCTTTTAAAGGGATTTGATGACATATTTATGGTTCCTCATTCACGCTATACCGGTGTGAGAATGGAAGATATAGAAACTAACCCGAACCTTGCTTTACTTGCATATTCGGATATAGCAGGCGCATATATTATTGCCGACCGCTCAAACAGGCAGATATTTATTACAGGTCACGCAGAGTATGACAGAAACACGCTTAAGGACGAGTATATGCGTGATGTTGAAAAGGGACTGCCTATTGATATGCCGTATAACTATTTCCCTGATAATAATCCGAAACTAACTCCCAATTTTACATGGAGAGGTCATGCGAGTCTTATGTATTCGAACTGGCTTAATTTCTGCGTTTATCAGGAAACGCCGTATGATCTTACAAAGCTTGAGCCGCTCCAATACTGATTCAGTTAAGTTTAGCCGCAGATGTATGTCTGCGACTTTTATTTTGAAGGAGGTTTTATCATGGATCGTTACAGCGAATTTAGAAAAAGGTTGCTTTCCTTATGCGAGGAAGAAGAGCGGATAAAGTCTGTGATATTTATAGGTTCGCAATGCAGAGATGTTTGTAAAGCCGATGAGTATTCGGATATTGATGTCGTGATCTCCTGCGACACTCCCGAAAAGCTGTTATATGCCAATGAATGGATAAACAGATTAGGAAAGCCGATATACTCCTTTGTCGAGGATACTATTGCAGGAGAAAAAGAACGGCGTATACTTTTTGAAGGCTCACTTGACGCCGATTTGATAATAATGACCGATGAAAACTTGAAAAAGGCACTTTCGTTGCATATGGTAGACGAGATCATGAACAGAGGATACAAACTGTTCTTTGACAGAAGCGGTATTTCGGATTATCTCAATGGTATCAATACAATCGATGACAAGACATACACTCCAATGCCCGAATCCGATTTTGCTAACCTCGCCAACGATTTTCTGTTCCATACCGTATGGGCAGAGAAAAAGATCAACAGAGGAGAACTGTGGACTGCTATTATGTGCATAAACGGCTATCTGAAAGGTAAGCTCCTACAGGTTATTGAGATGTACGAGCACGCAGTAAACGGTAATGATTATGACACTTGGCACTGCGGCAGAATGCTTGAGCAATGGGCTGATGAAAAAATCACGAATGAACTAAGCGTATGCTTCGCCCGTTATGACGACGAAGATTTACGCTCTGCGCTAAATAGCACAAAAAAGCTATTTATAGAGCTTGCAAAAGTATGTGCCGAGAAATACGGATATAATACGGGAGCAAGCGAGATAGACAATTAAGCGATCAAATAACGCCGCAGGAAAATCTGCGGCGTTTATTACTATATCAGTTTACATTAAAGCTGTACGGGCTTTATCTTCCATATATCTTCTGCATAATCGCTTATTGTTCTGTCAGAGCTGAATTTACCCGAGAAGCACATATTTGCCCAGCACTTTCTTGCAAAGTCAAGTCTGCGGTTTGCATAGTCCGAGTTTGCTTTGAGTTTTGCCTCTACATAAGATTCAAGGTCGCCAAGCAGATAATAATGATCGGGTACATGCCAGCTTGCACCATCGGTCAGTGCAAAATAAAGCTCTCTGAAATCTCCCGAGCCGCCGTCGCTTACCGTACCGTCAATCAGCGTATCAAGCATACGCTTTATCTTCGGATTCTTGCCGATAAGCTCTCTGGGGTCATAGTCTTTCATTATCTCTTCTAATTCTTCAACCCTTGCACCGAAGATATAGTTATTGTCTTCGCCTGCTTCTTCGACAATCTCAACATTTGCGCCGTCGTAAGTGCCGAGAGTCACAGTACCGTTGAGCATAAACTTCATATTTCCCGTACCTGACGCTTCCGTGCCTGCTGTCGAAATCTGCTCTGAGATATCAGCGGCAGTAACCAGCTTTTCTGCATAAGAAACATTGTAATTCTGAACAAAGACTACCTTTATCAGCTTATTAACTTCTTCGTCATTGTTTATCAGTTTTCCTATTTCGTTGATATATTTGATAATAGCCTTCGCTCTCTTATATCCCGGGGCAGATTTTGCACCAAAGATAAAAGTAGTGGGGTAGAAGTCCTTTATACTTCCGTCCTTTATACCAAAGTAGATATAAAGTATACTGAACGCATTAAGAAGCTGTCGTTTATACTCGTGAAGTCTCTTTATCTGAATGTCAAATATGCTGTTTGTATTGATTTCAATACCGTCTTTTTCCTTTATATATGCTGCAAGCTGATTTTTCTTTATTTGCTTAATATCCATAAAGCGCTGCATCATATTGTTGTCGCCACGGAGCCGTTCGAGGGTTCTGAGCTTAGATAAATCGGTCACCCAAGAGTTGTCGCCCAGCTGTTCGGTGATAAGAGTCGATAATTCTTTGTTACAAAGAGCTATCCAGCGTCTGGGAGTAATTCCGTTTGTTTTATTGTTGAACTTTTCAGGGTAAAGCTGATACCAGTCTTTCAGTACGTCGTTTTTGAGTATTTCGGTGTGAAGTGCGGCAACACCGTTTGTGTGACTTGAACAGAATACAGCAAGCTTTGCCATATGAACAACGCCGCCCGAAATCATCTTCATATAATCGGTTTTGCCCTTGGGCATACCGTCAGCATACATCTGAGCAATAAAAGCTTCGTTTATCTGAAGAATTATCTCATATATACGGGGAAGAACCTCTTTTACAATATCAACTCCCCACTTTTCCATAGCCTCAGCCATAACTGTGTGGTTGGTATAGTTAAAGGTCTTCTTAGCAATATCGAGAGCCTTGTCAAATGACAATCCTTCTTCGTCAACAAGTATTCTGATAAGCTCGGGAATAGAGATAACAGGATGCGTATCGTTAAGCTGGATAGTAACTTTTTCGCATATGTCCGCAATGTCATAACCCGAAGCTTTATGCTTTTTGACAATATCCTGCAGAGAAGCAGAGCAGAAGAAATACTGCTGTTTAAAGCGGAGTATCTTGCCCTCTCTGGTATCGTCGTTAGGATACAGAACACGGGAAATATCCTCTGCCTTTATCTGCTCGATACTTGCGCTTATATAATCCTGGGCATTGAATTTAAGAAAATCGAAAGTATTAACCGGCTCAGCCTGCCATAGACGAAGCGTTCCTATATTCTTTGTTCCGTAACCGATAACAGGCATATCATAAGGCACAGCTACAACAGTCTGGTCGGCAAATTTTACGGTAACCTTATCCTTTTCGTTTCTTCTGCTCCACGGATCGCCGTATTTTGTCCAGTCATCAGCCTGTTCTTTCTGGAAACCGTCTTCAATTGTCTGCTTGAAAAGACCGTACTTGTATCTTATTCCGTATCCGTCAATAGGAAGTGACAGAGTAGCGGCACTGTCAAGGAAGCAAGCCGCAAGTCTGCCGAGACCACCGTTGCCCAGAGCAGCGTCTTCAATTTCTTCAAGATCGGACAATTTCGCACCGAGAGAGCCCAGCACCTCGTTTGCGTCATCTTCGATACCCAGGCATAAAAGGTTGTTGTAAATTGCTCTGCCTACTAAAAATTCAGCTGAAAAGTAGCAGGCTCTGCGTGTAGCAAGGTGAGCATTGCGGCTATCCTTCCATAAGGGCGCAATCTGCTTCATTACAGCACCTGAAAGCGCATCATGCAGTTGGAACGGCTCTGCCTTATCAGCCGTTGTATCGTATTTTTCAGACAGAACCGATATAATATCGGATTTCAGTAATTCTTTGTTCATAGCTCCTCCAAAATTCATATATCTGTTATTATGCCGATTACGGCATTTGATACCAAAAAACCATCGGGTGTAAGTCGCATTGACTTATCATCGATTTTATAAAGATTATTCGGAATAAGGCGGCATTTATTCAGTATTTTGTCCTTTGTCACACCGAATCTTTTAGATGCAGACTCAAAATAAATTCCTTCGGATAGTCTAAGCTTCAGCATAGCCCATTCGCTGAAATCACCGCATTCACGATCGGTTATGACGGTTTGCTGAACATCTGCCGAAATAAATGCGTCAATATTACGGCTGACGGCAAATCTTTTGCCGTTATAGTAAGAATGAGCCGCAGGACCGATTCCTAAATACTCTTCGCACCGCCAATACTTGAGATTGTGCCTGCTTTCAAAGCTTCTTTTTGCAAAGTTGCTTATTTCATACTGAATAAATCCTTTTTCAGCAAGACTGCGCACCGTATTAAGATAATAATCGGCATATCCGTCTTCGTCCGGCAGCTTAAGTTCTGCCAAAGCAAAAGGCGTACCGCTTTCAATTTTCAGCATATAAGCCGAGATGTGACTGAGCGGCAGAGAAGTCATATACCGGATTGTTTCATTAAGGCTGTCAGCAGTCTGAAACGGGATTCCGAGCATAATATCACCTGAGATATTGTCAAATCCTGCATCAGCGGCGAGATTTACCGCTTTTATACCCGTCATCCTGTCATGCCTTCTGCCGAGAGCTTTAAGCTCTGTATCTATGCCGCTTTGAAGTCCGAAAGAAATTCTGTTCACACCGATTGATTTTAATGAACGAAGTGCTTCTTTTGTTGTACAACAAGGGTTAGCTTCAATTGTTATTTCTGCATTATCGGTAAGATAAAGGCTCAGTTCGCTGATAATACTGCATATTTCTTTCCATAGCAATATGGGAGTACCGCCGCCGAAATATACCGTATCAAATTTCAAACTGCTGTTTGCTGACAGATAATGCCGTATGTTTCGGACAACTGCTTGACTGTATAGTATTGCGGTTTCGTCATTATACTCAACCGAATAAAAATCGCAGTACGGGCATTTTGAAAGGCAGAACGGGACATGGATATAAAGTCCGATATTACTCATCAAGCTTAAGAACTGCCATAAACGCTTCCTGAGGTACTTCTACGCTGCCGAGCTGGCGCATACGCTTTTTGCCCTCTTTCTGCTTTTCAAGCAGCTTTTTCTTACGGGTTATATCACCGCCGTAGCATTTAGCAAGGACATCCTTACGCATTGCCTTGACAGTTTCTCTTGCGATTATTTTTCCGCCTACTGCCGCTTGTATCGGAACTTCAAACAGCTGACGGGGAATATTATCCTTCAGCTTTTCCGCAATCTTTCTTGCCCTTGAATAAGCCTTGTCTGCATGGACAACAAAAGACAAAGCATCGACAATCTCGCCGTTAAGCAGAATATCGAGCTTTACAAGCTTTGACGGAGTAAATCCCGACATTTCGTAATCGTAGCTTGCGTAACCCTTTGTACGAGATTTAAGTGCGTCAAAGAAGTCGTATACTATCTCGTTGAGCGGCAGGTCATAATGAAGCTCTACACGGTTCAAATCGAGATACTTCATATCCTTGAAGGTGCCTCTTCGCTCCTGGCATAAGTCCATTATGCTTCCGACATAGTCGGACGGAGTGTATATGTTGGCTTTTACCATAGGCTCTTCGGCAACTTCGATCTCCGACGGGTCGGGATAGTTTGTAGGATTGTCTATAAATAATGTCTCGCCGTCGGTTTTGGTGATTTTGTAAACAACCGAAGGTGCGGTGGTAACGAGGTCAAGGTTATACTCTCGTTCAAGTCGCTCCTGTATTATCTCCATGTGCAAAAGACCGAGAAAACCGCATCTGAAGCCGAATCCGAGCGCAATTGATGTTTCGGGTTCAAAAGTCAGAGAAGCGTCGTTAAGCTGTAGTTTTTCAAGAGCGTCTCTGAGATCGGTATATTTAGCGCCATCTGCGGGATAAATACCGCTGAACACCATAGGATTTACATTGCGGTAGCCTTCAAGAGGCTCGCTTGCCGGATTATCAACAAGAGTTACCGTGTCGCCGACTTTGGTATCGCCGATAGATTTGATTGAAGCGGCTATATAGCCGACTTCTCCGGCACGGAGTTCTTTTGCGTTTTCAAGAGTTTTTGCGCCCATATAGCCGAGATCTACTACATCAAATTCGGCGCCTGTTGCCATCATTCTGATACGGTCGCCTACTTTGAGAGTGCCGTCTTTTATTCTTACATGGACGATAACGCCTTTATATGCGTCATAATAGCTGTCAAAAATCAGCGCTTTTAGCGGCGCTTCGGGATCTCCTTTAGGAGAAGGAACATTCTTTACGATCTGCTCCATAACATCCTTGATGTTTATACCCATTTTTGCGGAGATAAGCGGTGCTTCATCAGCAGGGATGCCTATAACCGTCTCGATTTCTTCCTTTACTTCTTCGGGGTGAGCAGAGGGAAGATCGATTTTGTTAATTACAGGTACAATTTCAAGGTCCTGTTCAATAGCAAGATATGTGTTTGCAAGAGTCTGCGCTTCGATTCCCTGAGAGGCATCAACAACAAGAATTGCGCCTTCGCAGGCATTCAGCGAACGGGATACCTCATAGTTGAAGTCAACATGACCGGGAGTATCTATAAGGTTAAATATATAGGTTTCACCGTCGTCAGCCTTGTATTTAAGCCTTACCGCACGGGCTTTTATGGTGATACCGCGCTCACGCTCAAGCTCCATATTATCAAGTATCTGTTCTTCCATCTCACGCTGAGCAACAGTTTCTGTCTGTTCAAGTATTCTGTCAGCGAGAGTGGACTTTCCGTGGTCTATATGAGCAATGATACAGAAGTTGCGTATCTCCTGCATATAACTGTTATCAGACAAGCTAAAAATCCTTCCTTTTTGTAAAATTGTTCATTCCTTAAAATTATAGCATAAAACGAGAAAAAAAGCAAACTATATTTATATATTTCATAATAAACCGAAAGGGGGAATTATAATGGGAGATATGCTGACTTACGAAGCAGTGCAGTTAAACAAACTGCATAGTGAAGAGCTTAAGCTTAAAAAGCTATATATTGCTTATTCAGAGCAGACTACCGATGCACAGCTAAAGGAAAAGCTTCAGAAATGTGCCGCTGTTCACAGCGGTAATATCAGTATTTTAGAGAAACTGACAGGTAAAACAGATGAATGATGAGAATATTGTAAATGAACTTATAAAAGCCGAAAGCATTCTTGCACAGAGCTATGCCTTTTTACTTTGTACGGCTGTAAACAGCGATATCAGAACTAAACTCAGCTACAATCAGCGAGGAATAAACGATGCGGCTTCATATATGCTTGATGAACTGACTGCAAGAGGATGGAATATTTCAAAGGGCGTTATAAACAATCGGAAATAATTTCAAAATAATTTAAGTTATTCACTCTTTCTGCCGATAAAGATATAGAAGGGGTGATTTTATGTCCATTGTTAATACAAATTATAGTAACGAACCTGCATACAAGGTAAGCTCAGCTGAAAAGCCGGAAAAATCCAAAGAAAGCTCAACCGTTAAGCTCAGCACCGAGGCGCAGGAATATCTTGAAAAGCTTAAAAGCAAATTTTCCAATGTAGATTTCATTGTTGCCGATTTTTCTTCCGATGAAGAGGCTCAGAAGTATCTTGATAAAGGAAAAGGCGAGTATAACTGCGTTATAACGCCCGAAACCATCGAAAAAATGGCAAAGGATGAAGATGAACGGGCTAAGTTTGAAGGCATTATAGAAAAAGCTATCGGCGAGCTTCCTCAGATAAGGGAAGAACTCGGAGAGGACTCCGAAAAAGTTACAAAGCTCGGTATAAGTGTTGACAGTGATGGTAATGTATCGTATTATGCACTTATAAAAGAAAGCCTTAAGAAGAACGAGAATGTTGAAAAAGCCAAAGAAAAGGCTGCCGAAAAGCGTGCTGAGGAAGCTAAGAAAGAAAAACAAGAAGAATATGAAGAACGGCTTGTTTCGGCTTCTTCTGTTGAAGAACTGATTAAACTTATAAAAGCCGCATATTCGGACAAGCAGGATGACCGCTTTGAAAAGAGCGACAGCAATGATGACGCTCTGAAAATCGACAGAGTTGAGTTTGGTTCGGGCAAAGCTGCTACGCCGTATGAAGAGTATGTTCCTACTGCGGCACCCGAAGAAAAACATCCTTTTGATTTCAAGGCATAAGAGTGTATATCATACTTTAAGCTCAATGGCTCTGACAGTTTTACTTGTCGGAGCTTTTTACTTCTCTTATTATAAACTCTTTACAATTAAGCAAAATAGGTGTAAAATAGCATTAACAGCTGAAAGGAGCGTTAACTATGAAAAAATGCCTGATAGTAGTAGATTATCAGAACGATTTTGTGATCGGTTCTCTCGGATTTGAAAAAGCTAAGGAGCTTGAGCTCGGTATAGCAAATAAAATAAATGCATATCACCTTGAAGGAAACGATGTCATTTTCACTCTCGATACGCACTATGATGATTATTCGGACAGTTATGAAGGTAAGCATCTGCCGATTCCTCATTGCATTGAAGGAACAGACGGTCACAAGCTTTACGGAAGTGTGGCTGAATGTGTTGACGATAACGACATTGTTTTCAGAAAAAGCGTGTTCGGTTCGGACGCAATGTATGAATACTTAAAAACTGCCTGCTACAGCAGTATTGAGCTTGTAGGCGTCGTTACCAACATATGCGTTATGGCAAATGCCGTTCTTGCAAAGACGGCACTTCCCGACGCCGATATTATAGTTGATTCGGCGCTCACAGCTTCAAACGACGAACAGCTTCATAAAGCGGCTCTTTCTACGATGGAAAGTATGCAGATAATAATTCGGTAAGGAGATAATATGAACTACGACAACTTAACTATGCTGTGCGATTTTTATGAGCTTACAATGTCCAACGGATATTTTAAAAATGGCTTTTATAAACGCACAACCTATTTTGATGTTTTTTTCAGAAATGTACCGGACAACGGAGGATTTGCTATAGCGGCAGGACTTGAACAAGTGGTCGATTATATCGAGAATCTTCATTTTTCAAAAGAAGATATAGATTATTTACGCAGCAAGAAGATTTTTGACGAAGAATTTCTTGATTATCTGAAAGATTTCAGATTTACGGGAGATATTTATGCTGTTCCTGAGGGTACGCCCGTATTCCCCCACGAACCTATTCTAACAGTAAAAGCGCCTGCAATTGAGGCTCAGCTTATAGAAACTTATGTTTTGCTTGCTATAAATCATCAGTCGCTCATAGCGACAAAAGCAAACAGAATAGTAAGAGCCGCTGAAGGAAGAACCGTGCTTGAGTTCGGTTCAAGAAGAGCGCAGGGCGCAGACGGTGCGGTTATAGGCGCAAGAGCCGCATACATTGGCGGCTGTGCAGGTACAGCCTGTACTCTTACTGATGAAAAATACGGCGTACCGGCAGGCGGTACTATGGCTCACTCATGGGTACAGATGTTTGACACTGAGTACGAGGCGTTCAAAACATATTGTGAAATATATCCTGAAAATGCGACGCTTCTTGTTGACACATATAACACTCTTAAGAGCGGAATACCTAATGCAATAAGAGCGTTTAAAGAGGTTCTTTTGCCCAAAGGTATAACAAATTGCGCTATAAGACTTGACTCAGGCGATATTTCATATCTTTCTAAAAAGGCAAGAAAAATGCTTGATGAAGCAGGACTTAACGACTGTAAGATTGTAGCTTCAAATTCTCTTGACGAGTATCTTATCCGTGACCTTGTCATGCAGGACGCCAAGGTTGATATATTCGGCGTCGGCGAAAGGCTTATTACCGCAAAAAGTGCGCCTGTATTCGGAGGCGTTTATAAACTTGTGGCTGTTGAAGATGAAAACGGCGAAATAATACCTAAGATAAAAATAAGCGAGAATATTGCTAAGATAACAAATCCTCATTATAAAAAACTGTATCGCTTTTATGACAAAGAAAGCGGTAAAGCTATTGCGGATGAGCTTTGCATTTATGACGAGGAGATCGACGATACAAAGCCTCATACTATTTTTGATCCCGAAGCTGTTTGGAAATCCAAGACTCTGACCGGTTACACGGCAAAGAATCTTCATATAACCGTATATAAAGACGGCAAGCTTGTATATAAGCTGCCAGAGCTTAACGAAATCAAGAAATATTGTGCCGAACAGATTGAAACATTGTGGGATGAAGTCAAGCGTTTTGAGAATCCGCATACCTACTATGTTGACTTATCTAAGCGTTTATGGAATGAAAAATCAAGACTTCTTTCCGAAGCAAAAAATTCAAACTGATATAAGGAGAAAACTTATGAAAAAAGGAACTGCAATTTTACTTTGTACATCGATGATGCTGTTAGCGGCAGGCTGTGCAGACAATGCATCTTCTAAGGCAAATTCGGATATAACAAGCACCGATTCATCCAAAGAAACATCTTCTGATATTAATTCTGTTATATCTTCGGATGATTCTTCCAAAACTTCCGCTGTTACTTCAGCCTCAGAATCTTCCGAATCGAAGCCCGTTACAGCATTGGAAGACGGTTTTAAGGTTGACGGTACAAAGCTTCTTGACCCAAACGGCAATGAATTTATAATGAGAGGTATCAATCATGCGCACACATGGTATCTTAAAGAAGATACTACAGCAATCAAGGCTATCGCAGGTACAGGCGCAAATACTGTCAGAATAGTGTGCTCCAACGGTCAGCAGTGGACTAAAGACAGCCGGGAAATGCTTGAAACGGTAATAGATCTGTGTATTGACAATGAGATGATAGCTGTAGTTGAAGTGCATGACGCTACGGGAAAGGATGACATATCTGCACTCCGTCATGCAACGGATTATTGGATAGAGATGAAGGATGCTCTTATCGGCAAAGAACAGTATGTAATTCTTAATATAGCAAATGAATGGGCAGGCAGCTGGGACAGCACTCTCTGGCGTGACGGATATGTCGAAGCGATACCGAAGCTGAGAGAAGCAGGTATCAAAACCACCTTGCTTATCGATGCGGGCGGCTGGGCGCAGTATGCAAAATCCATTCACGATTACGGCGAGGAAGTATTTAATTCCGACCCTGATAAAAATACAATGTTTGCTGTTCATATGTACGGTACGGCAGGAAAAAACAGGCAGACAATAGAAAACAATCTCGGTAATGTCACAGATAAAGGTCTTTGCGTTATAGTCGGGGAATTCGGTTATAATCACACAGACGGTGATGTTGATGAAGAGTATATTATGGAATACTGTCAGAATAACGGAATAGGATATCTCGGCTGGAGCTGGAAAGGAAACAGCGGAGGAGTAGAATATCTTGACATAGCGAATGCGTGGGACGGCTCTGTTCTTTCTTCTGATTGGGGAGAGAAGCTTATAAACGGTGAAAACGGTATAAGAAAAACTTCTGTTAAATGCAGTATATTCACAGCGGAGCAATAAAATAAATGATATTTAAGACATTTGACAGACTTTGCGACGATGCAAAGAAAATTCGTACCGAAGTATTTGTAAATGAACAGGGCTTCAGCGTAGAATTTGACGAAATCGACGATGTTGCTGTTCATATAGTCGGATACGATGAGGGTAAACCTGCGGCTGTATGCAGATATTATTATGACAATGAACATAAGTCATATATGATAGGCAGAATAGCGGTAAAAAAGGAATACAGAGGAAAACACTACGGCAATGAGATGTTATCATTTGCCGAAAAGCAGATTGCCGCCAAAGGCGGAACAAGTGTCACTCTTTCCGCACAGGTACGTGCGTCGGAGTTTTATGAGAAAAACGGATATATAAAAGAAGGCGGTGAATACTACGATGAATACTGCCCTCATATCCTGATGCGAAAGAAGCTTTATGAAGTATAAAAAGGTGCAAATCAATGACAGATATTATTGAAGCAATGAAACTGCGTCACGCAGTAAGAGAATATGACGGTGACAGAAAAATTGAACAGGATAAACTTGATATTTTGAACGAAAGAATATCTTCTATCAATAGAGAAAGCGGTCTGCATATACAGCTTGTTACCGGCGAGCCTAAAGCTTTTGACGGATTTATGGCTCATTACGGAAAGTTTTCAGGTATCACAAACTATATCGCTCTGATTGGTAAGAAGGGCAGTGATCTCAACGAGAAATGCGGATATTACGGCGAACAGCTTGTTTTGCTTGCCACACAGCTCGGTCTTGACACCTTCTGGGTTGCTATGTCTTTTGCAAAAGTGAAAAATGCTTATGATATAGCAAAAGGCGAAAAGTTATGCTGTGTCATTTCTCTCGGATACGGCAAAACACACGGTATTCCTCATAAGAGTAAGACGGCAGAAGAGGTTGCAGTGATAAAAGAAGATACTCCGAAGTGGTTTATAGACGGTGTTAATGCAGCTTTGCTTGCACCGACTGCTATGAATCAGCAGAAGTTCGGTTTTATGCTTGACGGTGATAAAGTTATCGCTAAAGCAGGCAAAGGAATCCTTACGGATATAGATCTTGGTATAGTAAAATATCACTTTGAAATAGGAGCAGATAAAAAGATTTTTGATATGAAATAGATGTATCTTATACATAATATTTACATTTTATTCGTATAAAATACATTTAGTTTAGCCCCAAAAGCCACTTTCAATGAAAATTAGTCCGATTTCACAATCTTCCACACAAATTAATTTTATTGTGATATGATTATTTTGGGAGATTTTTCAATCATTTTTAGATTGTGAAAGGAAATACAAGATGTTTACCTATGGTTACATTAAAGAGGAGTACGAAGGTACAGATACTGAATACGACTATGTATACGGTATAGAACTTTGTTATCAACAGGAAGGTGCGCTAATAAGGCTAAACTACATATCAGGTGTTTTTACTGATGAAGTCAGCGCAAAATCATTTGTGGAGCTTTGCAACAGGCTTGAGCTTTCGCCGGTACATTTTTATGACGCAGTAGAGGATGCGGTATCCTCATAAAATTTCATATTGTTTTTCGGTCCTGCGGTTTTCGCAGGATTTTTTTTATTTCATAGCCGAATATTACAAATGTCATATAAAGATTTGGCTTTTGTAACTGTTAATTTGATTCAAGCTGATGTATAATCTGTATAGTGACAAGGATATGTACACTTGAAAGGAGAGCAAATATGATATTCGCAAGCATAAACAACCTCGTCAAGAATTACGGCAACAACTGTGCTGTTGATAATCTCAGCTTCAATGTTAACGAAGGTGAGATATTCGGACTGATCGGTCCCAACGGTGCAGGTAAATCAACAACCATAAACATTATCACAACTCTTGATGAAATGACTTCAGGCAGTATCACTATAAAAGGCATGGATATTGCCAAGAACAGAAGTGAAATAAGAAGGATCATAGGCTGTGTTCCTCAGGAAATAGCTGTATATCCGTATCTTACCGCAAAAGAAAATGTTGAGTTTTTCGCATCTCTCTACGGTCTGAAAGGTGAAGAACTTCACAAGAATGCTATGACAGCACTTGAGTTTGCCGGACTTGCAGACAAAGCCGATATGAAACCCAAGAAAATGTCGGGCGGCATGAAGCGCAGACTAAACATTGCCTGCGGCATTGCTCACAGACCGAAGCTAATTGTTATGGACGAGCCTACGGTAGGCGTTGACGCTCAGTCAAGAGAGCATATAATGAGCTCTATAAAGAAGCTCAGAAACAGCGGTGCTACAATTATATATACATCGCATTATATGCACGAAGTCGAAGAAATCTGTGACAGGGTAGCGATTATCGATAAAGGACGGCTTGTAGCGGAGGGTACTCAGCAGGAGCTTATCACGATGATTACAGACAGCTGTACTGTACACATAACTACAAAGCAATGTGACAGTTCAACACGCACGGCTGTTATTAATTCGTTATCAAATCTTCCGGATGTTAACAGAGTATCTTTTGAAGATAACTGCATCAGCGTAGATATCGGTATCAACTGCAACGATATCTCTCACGTTATAAGCGAGCTTGTCAGACTTGAAATCCCCGTACTCGAAGTGAATACCGAAAAGCCTGATATGGATTCGGTTTTCCTTTCGCTTACCGGTCACGAAATACGATAAGGAGTTCGGAATATGTTCAGTATAATTATAAAGGAGATAAAGGAGTTTTACAGAAGCCCTGTAAGCTTATTCATGGCAATAGTGTTTCCTGCGCTTCTTGTATTCTTTTTAGGCACTATGCTACAGAATCTTGATGTCTCCGATTGGGAAATAGGCGAAATCAATATTCAATACAGCGCTTCACAGGCTAATGAGATAAGCGCAAAATCATTCGACGATTTTTTATCGGGTATTGAAATGGTAAAGTC
>Ga0129308_1001915_pt1 | contig 19518 bp, 20 predicted proteins | sample L827metagenome_FD_94440 | JGI IMG/M metagenome (GOLD analysis project Ga0129308, IMG submission 94440) | Ring-tailed lemur group fecal microbial communities from Wisconsin, USA - L827 metagenome | ecosystem: Host-associated > Mammals > Digestive system > Large intestine > Fecal | place: USA... | reverse complement strand
CGAGGGATGGAGCGGACCAGTACTAATAGCTCGAGGACTTTACCAAGTAATAGAACATATGAGTTCAGCTTTACTTATTTATCAAGAGATTGTTATTTAGTTTTGAGTGTTCAATACATTCAGACCATGATTTGGTATTCATTGCATAGGAGATACACCTGTTCCCATGTCGAACACAGAAGTTAAGTCCTATTACGCCGGAAGTAGTTGGGGGTTGCCCCCTGTGAGATATGGTAAATGCCAAGTTTATATGGTCCGTTGGTCAAGGGGTTAAGACACCGCCTTTTCACGGCGGTAACACGGGTTCGAATCCCGTACGGACTATATTCTCAATTCCCGATTTATGATCGGGTTTTGTTTTATGCGGATTAGCTCAGTTGGTAGAGCGCACGACTGTTAATCGTGTTGTCGTCGGTTCGAGCCCGACATCCGCAGTCAAGTAAATCAGCCTGTGGCTGTTTTTTTTGTTGTGTTATAATAGTAGGTACTGAAGGAAGTAATATATTATGCAAAAACGTTATACCACGTGGAATGAATATTTAAGAGGGACTTTTGGAGAAAAAATTTTTAAGGTTCCCATTGATGCTGGATTTGACTGTCCCAATCGGGATGGAACTGTTGCACATGGCGGCTGTACATTTTGTACGGTTTCTGGTTCTGGCGATTTGATATTGGAGCCTGATGCGCCAATCGCTGAGCAATTTCGGGTGGAAGTTGAAGCTTTTCATAAAAAATGGCCTGGTGTAAAAAAATATATCGCCTACTTTCAAAACTTTACCAATACGCACGCCCCAGTCGAAGTTTTACGTGAACGTTTTGAGGAAGCTGTAAACCAGCCCGATGTTGTAGGGATCTCTATTGGGACACGTCCTGATTGTCTTCCGCCAGAAGTGGTTGATTATCTGGCAGAACTTAATACGCGTATGGAAGTTTGGATTGACTTGGGCCTTCAAACAACTTTTGAAAAGACAAGTGATTTAATTAATAGAGCACATGATTATCAAACTTATACGGATGCTGTAGCGCGTTTACGTGATCATAACATTAATGTTTGTGTTCATTTGATTAATGGACTACCTGGGGAAACACATGAAATGATGTTAGAGAATGTACGACGTATGATTTTGGATTCTGATATTCAGGGCGTAAAACTTCATTTATTGCATTTAATGAAAAATACACGAATGCAACGTGATTACCATGATGGACGTTTACAACTCTTGTCTCAAGAAGAATATGTGAATATTATCTGTGATCAGCTCGAGATGATACCTAAAGAAATTGTTATTCATCGTCTCACAGGAGATGCACCACGTGAGGCTTTGATAGGTCCAATGTGGTCTTTAAATAAGTGGGAAGTCTTGAATGCGATTGATCGCGAAATGGAGCGCCGTGGCTCTGTTCAAGGCTGTAAAAATATTAGAGAAGTGGAGTCAATTACCTATGCTTAGACCAATTGAGATGGCACATCAGATGTTATCTAAAACAATTAAGCCGGGGGATGTGGTTATTGACGCTACAATGGGGAACGGTTGGGATACAGCCTTTCTTGCAAGCCTGACGGATAAGGTCTATGCCTTTGATGTGCAAAAGGAAGCCTTGCTTTCAACGCACGCTTTATTGCAAGACAAAAACCTCGAAGCCAAGTTAATCTTAGACGGCCATCAAAATATTGATAAATATGTCATGGATGCTGTAAAAGCTGCTATTTTTAACTTAGGTTATTTGCCTCGGGCAGATAAATCGATTGTTACTCGTCCAAGTACCACTTTAAGAGCTTTAGACATCCTAAAAGATAAACTTCTTCCTCATGGGCAGATTATGCTTGTTGTTTATTACGGACACGAAGGCGGTCAAAGCGAAAAAGATGCTGTCCTTGCTTGGGCAAGTGGTCTTCCCCAAGCACAATGGCATGTAATGAAATATGAGCCTCTGAACCAGATTCATACACCACCTTTTTTGATTTGTATTGAAAAGCGATAAAACACGCATTCACGTGTTTTATTTTTTTCCTCTTATTTATTTTGTTAGAATAAAAGTGTGATAAAAATGAGTTAAAAATAAACTTTTAAAAGCATGAAAAAGAGTTAGAACTTTTTACCAGTATTTTAAGCATAGTGGACGAACTATTAATGCAAATTTAAAGCAGTACGTTAAAAACCATATCAAATTAAAAAATAGATAAGAAGAATGCGTTGAAATTTATTTATAATAATGTTAAAATAAGAAGATTTTTAGTTAATATTTATTTTGGAGGCTGAAATGGAAGGAATTTTACTGGCTCTCGTCCCAATGTTCGCATGGGGATCCATTGGTTTTGTATCAAATAAAATTGGTGGAACAGCAAAACAACAAACTTTGGGGATGACTTTTGGAGCTTTTGTCTTTGCTCTGATAGTATTTCTTATCCGTCAACCTCAATTAAGTTTTCCTATTTTTCTTATTGGTTTTATTGGTGGCTTTATATGGGCAATTGGTCAAAGTGGACAGTTTCACTCTATGAAATATCTTGGCGTATCCGTAGCTGGTCCCTTATCTGCGGGTTCCCAACTCGTTTTGGCAGCGCTGATCGGTGTCTTTATTTTCCATGAGTGGACCCAAAATATTCAATATACATTAGGATTTATTGCTATTGTAGCTTTAATTATTGGCTTTTATTTTTCAGCGAAAAGAGATCCCGAAAATACCATTGCGGTAGAAAAGCATCATTATGTTAGAGGTTTGATTTGTTTAGCTTACTCAACTTTAGCTTATGTATCTTATGTGATTTTGTTTAATAATTTATCCGCTCTCTGGTTTAATATTCATTTTGATACATTAACAATTATTTTTCCAATGTCAATCGGAATGGTTGTAGGGGCTTTCGTCCTTTCTGGTGGTGATATAAAAATGGAAGCAGTTGTTTTTAAAAATATTTCTGTCGGACTAATGTGGGGCGTAGGTAATGTCTTCATGTTGCTCGCGGCTTCCCTGGCAGGAAATGCTATTGCTTTTTCCTTCTCACAATTAGGAGTAATTATTTCAACAATTGGTGGTATTCTCTTTTTAGGAGAGAAAAAAACAAAGAAGGAATTAGCCTACATTATAATAGGGACAGTGCTGTTTATTCTTGGAGCAATCTTACTGGCTATTGTCAAAGCAAAAGGTATCAATAATTGATGTACTGAATAAATCTAAAGATATGATTATAGAGGAGTGATATGAACATTTTTCGTAAAAGAGTAGTTCAAGAAAAAAGTGAAATGAAACGTACTCTTAATTCGATGGACTTAACTTTATTAGGTCTAGGATCAATGGTAGGAGCAGGTATTTTTACCTTTACTGGTGTCGGTGTAGCTTTGATTGCTGGGCCTTCGCTTATTATATCCATTATTATTGCGGGGATTGCTGTAGGGTTGTCCGCTCTGATTTTTGCGGAGTTTGCTTCACGTGTCCCCAGCCGAGGTGGGCCTTATGGCTATATTTATGCTGTTTTTGGGGAATTTCCGGCTTGGATTGTAGGTTGGCTTTTGGCAATTGAATTTTTTACAACAATCGCAATCGTTGCAAAGTCATGGAGTGGGTATTTCAAAGGCTTGCTGCATTTGCAACTTCCTTCCAGATTGGACGGCTCATTCGGCCATACTTCCGGTTTTTCTATTGATTTAATTCCAATGTTGGTAGTGGCTGCAATAACGGTGATGATTTTCTTAAACACGCGAACAGTGTCCCATTTGAATAATACTCTCGTCGTTTTAAAGTTTTCAGCGTTAATTGTCTTTATTATTGTTGGCCTTTTTTATCTGGAACCTGCAAACTGGTCTAATTTTGCGCCTTTTGGCTTGGGTTCCTTAATTGGGGGTCAATCAGGTATCTTACCAGGTGCTTCGATGCTATTTATTGCCTTTATTGGTTACGAAACAGTGTCGACAGCGGTAGATGAGGCTGAAAATCCTCGCCGAAATATTCCTTATGGCGTGATCAGTTCACTTTTTGTTGCGGTGGTCTTTTATGTTATTGTGACATTGGTGCTTACAGGAACGGTGCCTTATTATAAGTTAAATGTCACAAACTCTATTGCATTTGCTCTGGATTATCTTGGAGTTGAATGGGCAGCGACTTACATTTCTGTTATAGCGGTTATTACCTTACTCAGTGTTGCTCTCACTATGTCTTATGCCTTGTCACGCTTACTTTACTCTATGAGTCGTGATGGACTTTTACCCCCCAAGCTCAGTAAAATTTCAACTAAGTACCAAACACCAATTAATGCAACGCTTGCCATTGGAGGTGTTTCCATGTTGATAGTCGGCTTTGTTCCTATGTCCTCTCTCAGTCAGTTTTTGAGTTTATCTACTTTATTGTATCTGATTGTATTAGCCCTTGGTTTATTAAAGCTACGTAAGGAACAAGGGATGCCACAACCCCATGAGTTTAAAACCCCACTCGTCCCTTTCCTCCCTATCTTATCGATCATTGTCAATGGCTTTTTGATTGTACACTATCATACACAAGTATGGCTTTTTCTTCTCCTTTTACTTATGTTTGCAGCTGGGTTCTACTTTGCTTACAGTTATCGTCATTCTAAGCTAGAAAACTCTATAAATTAAAAAAACTTTCTTGTATGCAAGAAAGTTTTTTTATTAGAGTTTTTCGTTTACAAAACGGACGAATTTATTCCACATCACGACAAAGACATTCGCACGTTCTACGTCTGTCTTAGCTGTAAGAGGAAAATGATAACCTGAAAATCCTGGAAGATAACCGAGTTTATCTTTTTGTGTAGCCGTAGCCTGAACTAATTCTTCTCCTTTTTTGACGGGTGCCTCAATATTTGTTTTGGGATCAAGGTCAAAGGTGATCTCCATCGCATTCATGTCTGCCGTACCATTTTTTAAGGGAACAACAGCGGAGAAGTTGTCTTTAGCTATAAGATCAATACTGTTTTTCTTTCCATCTCGTACGGGAAGTTTAGGGAAATCGCTGAGTTGCTCATCCTTACTCAGAATATCTGCATTTGTCCAAGAAGCATAGACTTGGTTCATAAGATCATTAGTGAGTGTAAAAGGCGTTGAATTATCTACAGAAGGGTCTTTAGCTTCTAAAATAACGGTAATAATACGGAAACCATTTTGAACTGTTGTAGCAGCAAAGCAGTCAACATAAAATGAAGTTGAACCAGTTTTAAGGCCATCTACACCGGTGCGTGTTGTTGTAAAACCAGGCAACATTTGGTTAGTATTTGCTAAAGTAGTTTCAGATTGTCCTCCTTTATCAAATGGAAGTTCTGTCTTTTCGGTGATTTTCAATATTTCGGGATAATCTTTGAGGAGATGTGTACACATGATGGCAACATCTTGAGCACTCATTGTATTGGCATCATTTTCAGTAGAGCCCGGATAAATATTTTTACCGAGTTCACTATTTGGGAGACCAGAAGAAGTATAAAGTTTAGCATCTGTAATGCCCCACTCTTTCAATTGAGCCATCATCATGTCAACAAATTTCGGTTCCGAACCACCGATTTTTTCTGCCAAAGCTATAGCAGCGGAGTTAGCTGAAGGTAAAAGTAAGGCATGAAGTAAATCTTTAACTGTGACTTCAGTTCCCTCAGCAAGTGGAATATTACTTGCGTTACTATTCATTGTTAAATTATAAGCATAGTCAGAAATAGGTACTTTTGTATCCCAAGCAATTTTTTTCTCGTCGACACTCTTATAAACCAAGTAGGCCGTTAAAAGTTTAGTGATTGAGGCGATGCGCGTGCTTGAATCCGTTGCGTTTTGGCTATAAAGGATTTTGCCACTATTTGCATCCACGGCAATAGAGGATTTTGCTGCCACAGAAAAATCTGCAGCTTGAGCATTTATAGTCGCCAAAGGAGAGAATAAAAGCAGTAAGGAAAGGAAAGTGATCAAGATTTTTTTCATGTTTCTATTTTATCATACCAGAGAAATAAGGTCTAATGTATTTCAAGAATAATAAGTGTTAAATTCACACTGATAGATGCTTGAACAGCAAATCGAAGGTTTCACGTAAAACATGACGTATCTTTTAAGGTAAGCCACTCAAATATTTGTTATTTTTAAAGAAGTAAATGAAGTTTACAGTATCAGTAAACTTCATTTACAATAGCTCTTTTCACCCTTTTATAGAGGCATGCAAGAAATGTTTCCTAGACATATCCTTCTTTTTAATATATCATGACGGGGCAAGAAAGGAGTAAAGATGAAGTTAGCCACTGTTTTAGTAAAGGAACAGAAGAAAAAAGGAGAAACGCAGCAAAAGGACGCTGATACACTCTATATTTCGAGACAATCCCTTTCCAACTGGGAGAACAGGAAAAATTTTCCAGATGTTCTGATGCTGATAGGACGAAGTAATTATTAGGATTTTTCACTTGATATTATTAAAGGAGACGCCCAGTTTATAAAGCAAGCCAGGAAAGACCATGAGTTAATCCATACGAAGAAAGCGAACAAGAAGTACTTTGTACTATTGATTATATTGACCAGCCTTATCTTACTCTTGCCCTTATTACTCCTTCCCCCATCACAGAACAATATAACATTGCTTAACAGTATTACAGTACTTATCTTCCTCCTTTTACATGTAACTGTGAGCTTTAATATACTTGATTATCGCCATTTTGCTTTTGGGTTATCCTGTTACATCATTTATTCACTCACTCACACAGGTATTAAAGCACTTAAGTGCGCGTGACAGTATATAAAATGTAAGAATTTTTGTAAGGAAATACTTTTTTCTAATGATATGCAAAATAAAGTTGACAGAGTGTTGAAATTTTGATATGATAATAAACGGTACTTTTTATATTTGGTCCTAATAAGGAGAACTTGTATAAGTTGCCAAACTTCTTGTCAGAACTTGGATTAAGCGACCATATACTGACATTCCAACTTTATAAAAAAACAGAAAGGATTGTTTATTCGTTTTATTTCGCTTTGCGGTTCTCCGTAAATAAAAGGGATAAGCAGACAGAAAAATGCCTACTATTAACCAATTGGTGCGTAAAGGTCGTCACTCTAAAGTGGAAAAATCTAACTCACCTGCATTGAACATCGGCTATAACAGTCGTAAAAAACTCCAAACTAAAGTAGCAAGCCCACAAAAACGTGGTGTTGCAACTCGTGTTGGAACAATGACTCCGAAAAAACCTAACTCAGCGCTCCGTAAATTCGCTCGTGTACGTTTGTCTAACCTTATCGAGGTTACAGCATACATCCCAGGTATCGGTCACAACTTGCAAGAACACAGTGTTGTTCTTCTTCGTGGTGGTCGTGTAAAAGACTTGCCAGGGGTACGTTACCACATCGTTCGTGGTGCACTTGATACAGCTGGTGTAACAGATCGTAAACAAAGCCGTTCTAAATACGGTACTAAAAAACCAAAAGCGTAATTGAAAGGAGATAAGAAGAATGCGTAAAAATCGTGCCCCAAAACGTGAAGTTTTGGCAGATCCAATGTACAACTCAGTAGTAGTAACACGTCTTATCAACCGCGTTATGCTTGATGGTAAACGTGGCGTTTCTACAAATATCGTTTACGGAGCCTTCAAACAAATTGAAGAAGCTACTGGAAACAACCCACTTGAAGTTTTCGAAACAGCTATGGAAAATATCATGCCTGTTCTTGAAGTTCGCGCTCGTCGTGTTGGTGGTTCTAACTATCAAGTCCCAGTTGAAGTTCGTCCAGAACGTCGTACAACTCTCGGACTCCGTTGGTTGGTAACAATCGCTCGTAATCGTGGTGAACACACTATGCAAGATCGTCTTGCAAAAGAAATTCTTGATGCCGCAAACAACACAGGTGCTGCAGTTAAGAAACGTGAAGACACACACAAAATGGCAGAAGCAAACCGTGCATTCGCTCACTTCCGTTGGTAAGAAAATGGCCCTTGGTCGTTATTCTAGAAAAAAACTTGACTTTAGGGTCAAGTTTTTTTATTTTCAAGGATAAGAAAATAAAAAAATATACACATTTACATAACAAAAATATGAGAAAAAAGCTACAAAAAACACTTAAACATCTTGCAGATTTGATGAATTTGTAGTAAAATAAGGCGAAAACACTTTCAAATTTAAGGAGTATATTACACAATATGAAAAAATTGTCTAAAACCGCCTATGGCGGTGTCGCAGGGAAAGATTATCTCCCTTATGAAGATGGACGCAAAAAGAGTGCTGGCAACCCAGTTGTAATTGTTATTGGTATTATTTTGGCCATTCTTTTCGCAGCATCTACTGCCTATTCAGGAATGCGTGCTGGTTTAACAGTAGCTGCAGGTATCCCAGGGGCTATTCTTGGTTCAGGACTTTTGTCAATTTTTATCCGTAAAAATAACTTCCTGATGAAGAACATCCTACAGTCGATGGCAACTGGTGGTGAGTCAATCGCTTCAGGTCTTATCTTTGTCTTGCCAGCAGTTATCCTTATTGGACAACAAGTCTCTTTCTTTGAAGGTGTAATTGTTGGTGTTTCTGCGGTTCTTGTTTCTCTTGGTATTTTGTCATTTGTTCAAGACTACCTCTTAGTTGAAGAACATGGCACACTTGTTTATCCAGAAGCAATGGCTATTTCGGAAACCCTTGTTGCTTCTTCAACAGGTGGTAACTCGCTTAAATACATGGGTATCGGTTTTGGTGTTGGTGGACTTATTACGGCATTCACTTCAGCAGTTTTTGGCGTTGTGAACAACGTTGTAAGCTATACCAATGAAACTTTCTACAAATGGAAACTTGAGATTGAAGTAAATCCAATGCTTGCTGCTATCGGATTTATTGTTGGACTTGAAGTTGCGGTAATGATGTTTGCCGGTTCAATCCTTGCTAACTTTGGTATTGCTCCATTGATTGGTTACTTCTCAGAAATGGCTGGAAACGGTCATCACGTTTGGAATGACCCATCTACTCCAATCCAAGCTATGAATTTTGCTGCAATCTCAGGATCATATGTTAAATACATTGGTGCAGGAATGATGATTTCTGGTGGTATGATTGGGGCAATCCGTCTTATCCCAACCATCATTAACTCTGTTAAAGCAACACTCGATGGTCGTAAAAATGCCGAAGCTGGAGAACGTGATTCACTTGGTATCTTCGCTATCCTTATTGGTATTGTTGCAACATTTGTTGTTGGCTTCATTATCTCTGGCGGAAACATTGCCATGACTTTCCTTGCTGGTATTCTTTCAATCGTTCTTTCAATGTTGTTTATCATCGTTGCAGGGCGTTTGACAGGTACAATCGGTACATCTAACTTACCAGTATCTGGTATGACAATTGCTTCACTTGTTATCTTGACTCTTGTTTTCTTGACAATGGGTTGGACATCAAGTGCAGACCTTAAATCACTCTTGCTCTTCGGTACCTTCATCGTTGTAGCGATTTCTGTAGCCGGTGGTTACACACAAGCTCAAAAAGTTACCTTCATCACTGGTGGTAACAAATATGAAGTACGTCGTTTCTTCCTTGTTGCTGCTGTTCTTGGTGTTGTAGTGGTCACAGGTGTTATCGTATTACTTCGTGATCAATTAGCCTTGACAGGTGATGCAGCTCAGTTCGCCTTACCACAAGCAAACTTGATGGCAACTTTGACTGATGGTATCATCGGTGGAGAGCTTCCATGGCATATGATTATTGCTGGTATCGTGTTCGGTATTATCCTTTACATGATTAAAGTTCCAGTTATGACATTTGCGATTGGTTTCTACCTTCCAATTTCAACAACATCAATTATTCTTATTGGTGCTTTAGTTCGTATTTTGGTGGAAGTTCTTGGTAAAAAAGATACAGAAGCTGTTCAAGAAGAACGTATGTCCTCAGGTGTCTCTTTATCGTCAGGTTTAGTTGCCGGTGCATCAATCATTGGTCTGTTGGGTATCATCCTTCAAGTTTCAGGAGTCGTAACTCCTGGAACGCCTACGGGATTTGTAGGTTCTAACACCATGGCTTGGGTGCTTATGGTCATCTTAATCATTGCGATCGTAGCACCATTGATGTCAATCAAGAAAGCTCCGGCTGCTGAGAAGTCAGATGAGTAATAAAAAGAAAAAAGATGATATTTCAGATGAAAATCTGAATATGATTTTCCGAAAAAAAGATAAAGTGCTATTTGAATGGCATGAAGGTCGAATTCGGATTTATAAAGACCAAAAGCATTGGACACAAAATCTTATGCGTAAGATGGGAGCGAAAATACCTCAACGTACGTACATGTCTTTGGATGAATATGGTACACTTGTTTTTAGCATGATCGATGGTAAAACAACTGTAAAGGAAATAGGAGAAGCACTGAGTGCGCAGCACGAGGAGGCCTCTCAACAACTCTATGAGCGTCTTTTCCTGTACCTTAATCATTTAGAATCTGTCGAAAGATGGATTGAGATTGTTGAAAAAGGAGAATAGTCTCCTTTTTCTTTTTTTGACAACTCTTTTTAAAGATGAAGCAAGTCACTTTGAAAAAACCTTAAATTTTATTTAAAAATAGTTGAAAGATGGAAATAGAACTATAAAAACCTTGATTATTATGATATAATGGGGTGTAAAACTAAAAATTAATTAGGAGAAAACTATGGCTCGCGAATTTTCACTTGAAAATACTCGTAATATCGGTATCATGGCTCACGTCGATGCCGGTAAAACAACTACCACTGAACGTGTCCTTTACTATACTGGTAAAATTCACAAAATCGGTGAAACTCACGAAGGTGCATCACAAATGGACTGGATGGAGCAAGAACAAGAACGTGGTATCACTATCACTTCTGCTGCGACAACTGCCCAATGGAAAGGCAACCGTGTAAACATTATTGATACACCAGGTCACGTGGACTTCACAATCGAAGTACAACGTTCACTCCGTGTTCTTGACGGTGCAGTAACTGTACTTGATGCTCAATCAGGTGTTGAACCTCAAACTGAAACAGTTTGGCGTCAAGCAACTGACTATGGAGTTCCACGTATCGTTTTTGCTAATAAAATGGATAAAATCGGTGCTGATTTCTTCTACTCACTTTCTACATTGCATGATCGTTTGGGCGCTAACGCTCATCCAATTCAAATCCCAATCGGAGCTGAAGAAGACTTCGTTGGTATCATTGACTTGGTAACTATGCGTGCAGAAATCTATACTAACGACCTTGGTACAGATATCCGTGACGAAGAAATCCCAGCAGAATACATGGAACAAGCTGAAGAATGGCGTACAAAACTCATCGAAGCTATCGCTGAAACAGACGAAGACTTGATGGAAAAATACTTTGCAGGTGAAGAAATCACTGAAGCAGAGTTGAAAGCTGCTATTCGTAAAGCAACAATCAACGTTGAATTCTACCCAATGCTTGCAGGTTCTGCCTTCAAGAACAAAGGTGTTCAAATGATGCTTGATGCAGTTATTGATTACCTCCCAAGCCCATTGGATATCCCTGCAATTAAGGGTGTTAACCCAGATACAGACGAAGAAGACGAACGCCCAGCATCTGATGATGCTCCATTTGCGGCTCTTGCCTTCAAGATCATGACTGACCCATTCGTTGGACGTCTTTCATTCTTCCGTGTTTACTCAGGTACATTGGATGCTGGTTCATACGTTTTGAATACTTCTAAAGGTAAACGCGAACGTATCGGACGTATCCTCCAAATGCATGCCAATACGCGTCAAGAAATCCAAACAGTTTATGCTGGTGATATCGCCGCTGCTGTTGGTTTGAAAAACACTACAACTGGTGACTCATTGACAGATGAAAAAGCTAAAATCATCCTTGAATCAATTGAAGTTCCAGAACCAGTTATCCAATTGATGGTTGAACCTAAAACTAAAGCTGACCAAGATAAGATGGGTGTTGCCCTTCAAAAATTGGCTGAAGAAGATCCAACTTTCCGTGTGGAAACAAACCCAGAAACTGGTGAAACAGTTATCTCTGGTATGGGTGAACTTCACTTGGACGTTCTTGTTGACCGTATGAAACGTGAATTCAAAGTTGAAGCAAACGTTGGTGCGCCTCAAGTTGCTTACCGTGAAACATTCCGCGCTGGAACTTCAGCACGTGGATTCTTCAAACGTCAATCAGGTGGTAAAGGTCAATACGGTGATGTATGGATCGAATTCACACCAAACGAAGAAGGTGCTGGTTTCGAATTTGAAAATGCTATCGTCGGTGGTGTGGTTCCACGTGAATTCGTACCAGCCGTTGAAAAAGGTTTGGTAGAAACTATGGCTAACGGTGTCCTTGCTGGTTACCCAATGGTTGATATTAAAGCTAAACTTTACGATGGTTCATATCACGATGTCGATTCATCAGAAACTGCCTTCAAGGTTGCGGCTTCACTCGCTATGAAAGAAGCTGCTAAGACTGCACAACCTGCAATCCTTGAACCAATGATGAAAGTTGTCATCACAGTTCCTGAAGAAAACCTCGGAGATGTTATGGGTCACGTAACAGCTCGTCGTGGACGTGTAAACAGCATGGAAGCACATGGTAAATCACAAATCGTTAACGCATTTGTACCACTTGCTGAAATGTTTGGTTATGCAACTACTCTTCGTTCATCTTCACAAGGTCGTGGTACATTCATGATGACATTTGACCACTACGAAGATGTACCTAAATCAGTACAAGAAGAAATCATCAAGAAAAACGGTCGCAGTGGCGATTCTGAATAATCTTTGATTATTTCAACGAATAAAAAGCAATACCTTAAAGATATTGCTTTTTTTTATTTTTGAATTATTCGAGCATATCTTCCAGATGCTGTGATTTTTATGTTTGAATATGACTCCTTTGCTTGATTGTTCGGTTTTTCTACGTTATAATTAAACCAATAAAAAGAAAAGGGTGATAAATATGAAAAGAAACGAACGTTTAGTGGACTTTACTAATTTTTTATTGAATAGACCCAATAGAATGTTGAACCTGAACGAAATTAGTAAACGTTATGAAGTAGCCAAATCCTCTATTTCTGAAGACCTTGTTTTTATTAAGCGGGTCTTTGAAGATCAAAACATTGGAATTGTCGAAACTTTTCCTGGAAGTTTAGGAGGCGTACGTTTTACACCCTATATATCTGATGAAGTTTCTCGGGACCGTGCCTTGGAGCTTGCCGAGCTTTTGCGTGAAGAAAATCGTATTTTACCTGGAGGTTATATATATCTTTCTGACATTCTAGGTCACCCTGCTAATCTAAAAAAAATTGGCCAAATTATTGCGCATGAGTATTGTGATAAACAAATTGATGTTGTGATGACGATTGCGACAAAGGGAATTCCGATTGCACAGTCTGTAGCGGAAATTTTAGATGTTCCTTTTGTTATTGTCCGACGTGATCCCAAAGTTACAGAAGGAGCAACTTTGAACGTGAATTATATGTCAGGTTCAAGCAGCCGTGTTGAAAATATGACACTTTCTAAACGGAGTTTATCGATTGGTCAAAGTGTATTGATTGTAGACGACTTTATGAAGGGCGCAGGAACGATTAATGGTATGAAGAGTCTTGTTCACGAATTTGATTGCTTCTTATCTGGTGTTGCTGTCTTTCTGGAAGGGCCTTTCAAGGGAGAGCGTTTGGTCGATGACTATAAATCAATCCTCAAGGTGGATCAGATAGATGTTGCCCAGCGGACGATTGAAGTAGAGCTAGGTAATATATTTGAAGAGAAATAAAGTAAACAACCAGAGTGTTGTAGATCTAAGTTTTGATATTGTATTGTTGCTAAAGTCGCTCTTTGCCTTGGGCGAAGTTCTTGGTGGTATTTTTCTTTTCTTTATTACACCTGAGCACATGTCTGGTATTGTGGGCTGGTTTACCCGAGGAGAATTAAAAGAAGACCCGAGTGATTTTATAGCTCACCTTTTATTAAACTTGGGGCATCATTTTACTGTGAGTACACAATATCTCGCCGCTATTTATCTTCTAGTACATGGTTTAATCAAGCTTGTAACGCTGTTACTTTTATGGAAAAAGATTCTTTGGGCGTATCCCTTATCGATTTTGGTTTTTTTAGGCTTTATTATTTACCAAATGATAGAGTATTCACAGTATCATTCTAATTTTATGCTCTTTGTATCGGTTTTTGATGTTTTGCTGATTGTCCTTACCTCCTTAGAATATAAAAATATGAAAAAAGCTTCGTCTAGATAGACAAAGCTTTTTTATTAGTTAAGGGTAGAAATTTTATTAATTGGCCACACACGGAACATGGTCCGTCCAACAATATCAGAACGCTTAAAGGTTCCGACTGCTCGACTGTCTCTCGACACGATACGGTTGTCCCCTAAGAGAAGGTATTCTCCCTCAGGTACTTTAATCGTAAAGGTTGGATTGCCTGTTGCATCCGTTGTAAAGGCTTGAGCTTGTTGCGCCAGTTGAACAAAGAAAGCACGGTTGGCTTCAGAGAGCTCGGAAGTTAAAGCATAATTTTGATAAGTCTTTTCGAGTTCATTATTAGAAAGCTGTTTTTTAAAGTCTGCCAAATAAGGCTCATCAGTTTTCTTCCCATTAATATAAAGTTGATCTTTATCAAATTTAATTTCATCACCAGGCATACCAATGACACGTTTTACAACGTCTTTTGTTTCGGTTTGCCCATTTACTGTTTCTGTTTCTTTAGCAACTACGATATCAAAGCGGTTAATACTTGCAGTTTTGATAAGAACAAGACGTTGTTTATCAGCTAAGTTGGGATCCATTGAATGACCATCAACAACGACAAGTGACCAGATAAAGATACGTGAGAGGATTGCGATGGTGATAATTGCGAGAAAGATGCCCCATTCTTTGATGAAACGTGTGAAGGCATTCGTTTGTTTAGTTTGTGTGGTATTTTCCATATTTAACTTTCTATATTTGAGCTATGTTTATTGCTTTCTTAGTATTAGCAAAATGTAATTTTGCATATTTTTTCAAAGACTCACGACCGTTTTGACGGATGAGTTTTGCAGCTACTTTGTCAGAAGCTGCTCCGGCGCCACTTGGTAACGTATAACCTGCTTCTAGAGAAAGTGCTTTGAGACTTTCTAGAAAGAGGTAGCGGGCGATAATAGAGCTGCAGGCAACGGCTAAGAACTGGTCTTCAGCTTTAGGTAAAAGTGTAACTTTACCGTTCACTCTATTTTGCTCGGCGAATAAATATTTTTGATAATTTTTTTCAGTCGTAAAGGCATCAACAATGATGTATTCAATACTTTCCGAAACCCGTTTTTCAAGGAGATAAATAGCTTGGTTATGTAAGGCTACTTTGATACTTACAGCATTATAACCTGAATCAATGACTTGGTTATATTTTGTGGGCTCAACAATCAAAGGCACATGTGTGATATTCTCTATTAATTGAGGCGCGATTTGATAGATTTTTTCATCGGTGACTTTTTTAGAATCGGCAACACCGAGCTTCTTTAATAAAAGAACATCTTCAGCATTGACAAAACTTGCCACAACGACTAAGGGACCAAAATAAGAACCATTGCCGACTTCATCGGTACCGATAATGTTCTCTTGTTGCTGTGGACGTGATGAAGCAGCATGCCCAAATTGTTGAGCGATACGTTCAGCATCCTCCCCTTGAAAGACAACTTTTCCTGATGTATAGACAGAAATAGTAGCTTTGGGTAGCTTTGCATAAAAAACAATATATTGGTTCTTGGATGCTTTCTTATATTTGTCGAACTTAAGAAAAAGTTTATCTAACATTTTGGAGTCTAAAGTAAGAACTACATTCATGGTAATAGTTTAACATAAAAGCAAAAAAATTAAAAATGAATCTTGACAAGACTTGACATATGTGGTATTATGATAAACGGTATTGTTTACCCCATTTTTGTGGCCCCGGAAACCCAAAAATATTTGCAGGACTCTTACACCTGCCGTAAACAAATTCTAAGTAAAGGAAACTTAACCCAAATGATGAAAACAACATTCATGGCTAACGCTTCAAACGTTGACCGTAAATGGTACGTGGTTGACGCAACTGATGTACCTCTTGGTCGTTTGTCAGCTGTAGTTGCTAGCGTACTTCGCGGTAAAAACAAACCAACTTTCACTCCTCACACAGATACAGGTGATTTCGTTATCGTTATCAATGCTGATAAAGTAAAACTTACTGGTAAAAAAGCAACTGATAAAGTTTACTACCGTCACAGCCTTCACCCAGGTGGATTGAAATCAATCACTGCTGGTGAACTCCGTGAGAAAAACGCTGTACGTTTGATTGAAAAATCAGTTAAAGGTATGCTTCCACACAACACTCTTGGTCGTGCTCAAGGCATGAAACTTAAAGTGTTTGTTGGTGGTGAACACACACATGCAGCACAAAAACCTGAAGTTCTTGATATTTCAGGTCTTATCTAAGGAGGGAACGCACTAAATGGCACAAGTACAATATGCTGGCACAGGACGCCGTAAAAATTCAGTTGCTCGTGTACGTCTCGTACCCGGCACAGGTAAAATCGTAATTAACAAACGTGATGTAGAAGACTACATCCCACAAGCAGCACTTCGCCTTGTTATCAACCAACCATTTGCAGCTACACAAACTGAAGGTAGCTACGACACACTCGTAAACGTAAACGGTGGTGGTGTATCAGGTCAATCAGGAGCTATCCGTCACGGTATCGCTCGTGCATTGCTTGAAGTGGATCCAGACTTCCGTGGTGCTTTGAAACGCGCTGGCTTGCTTACACGTGATGCTCGTATGGTTGAACGTAAAAAAGCTGGTCTTAAGAAAGCTCGTAAAGCTTCACAATTCTCAAAACGTTAATCTGTTTCAGATATATCAACGTTTTGGACTATTATTTGGTGGAGAATGGTGTAAAATTCACTTTTTTCTATCCATATTAAAATAAAAGACATCAGTATTTTACTGGTGTCTTTTTCATACTTTTCGTAGAACTGCATTTAAGTAATAATGGTCTTATGGGTCAGTATTCAATTGATTTGATCTTCTTATTTGACTCTAAAAGAGTCATCAGGGATGCAAGTTCATAAGTTTTGGGTAATCTTAGATATAGCTCCGTTTTCAAACACCTATGTGTTTTTTTTTCGACTTTTATACTCAGGATTTCGACATGCTCATTTTTCAGTTGTTTTTGTAGCAGGTGAAGTCCTTCAAAGTCTTCTAATTGAACGATAAGATGAGTGCTGGTTGCTGATTTTATCCACCGATAATTTTGATGTAAAATAACTTGAAAAAGTAAAATGAGTAACGTAGCTACAATACCTATAAAATATAGTCCAGAACCAATAGCCATCCCAATACCAGAAGTTGCCCAAACTCCAGCAGCGGTGGTTAAGCCTCTAACGTATTGATTGTGAACAAAAATCAATCCTGCCCCTAAGAAACCAATTCCGCTTACAATTTGAGCAGCTATTCTGGAAGGGTCAAAATTGACTCCATGAGTACTAATGATGTCCATAAAACCGTATTTTGAGACAATAATCATCAAGGCAGCACTCAAAGCTACAATTAAGTGCGTGCGTGTGCCAGCATTTTTATAACGGCTATTTCTTTCGTAACCAATGGCATAGCCACAAATTCCTGCTAATATTAGTCGAAGCAACCAATCCAGTTGTGTTAAGAAAGTAATTTGCATAAAAATCCCACCTTGTCCTTTAAAACTTACCTTACATTATATCGCTGTTTTAATGAAAAAAACAGTAATTTTAATAAGAAATGACTAATCGATATTAGACTTAACTTCTATTGGTATTTTTCTATAGAATTGAAAATGCCAACTACTTTTATTTTAAATTTTTACACAATAGAACATTAATGTCTAGCTTACGTTTAATATTTCCTCAATTTTGGTATAATTGGATGAACAATATTATTTTATAGAGGATATTTAGGGAGAAATATTTTATGTCACTTGCGACAATTTATAGCTTTATTGGAACACTGATAACGATTAACACGGTGCTTGCCCTTGTGACGATTTTTCGTAAACCGAGATCTATTGCCAGTATTTTGGCTTGGTTTATGTTCTTAGTTTTTTTACCAGGTGTTGGATTCCTTGGTTATCTTTTCTTAGGACGAGGACTGGATCGCACAACAACGCGCCGTTTTGAAGAAGAAAACAATTATAACCTGTCCATTCTTGGCCAAAGAGTTCATGAAAACAATGAAAAATTTGGACCGAAAGATATGACACCGCACGAAAAATTACTTAAAAGATACTTTAATAATATGGAACGCACACCGCTTTGTCGTGGGAACACCGTGAAATTTTATCTCAATGGTGAAGATAAATTTTCAGCCTTATTTGAAGATATAAAAAACGCCAAAGACAATATTCATGTGGAATACTATGCATTTTTTAATGATAAAATTGGGACTGCCTTTCGCGATCATTTGATTGCGAAAGCTAAAGAAGGTGTTGAAGTGAGAGTGGTTTACGACCCATGGGGAGGAAAAACCAAAAAAGATTTCTTTAAACCCTTAGAGGAAGCTGGAGGAAAAGTTACAGCCTTTATCACCTCACGTAATGCGCTAATGAAAACACGGCTTAACTATCATTTGCATCGTAAAATAGTGGTGATAGATGGTCAAATTGGCTGGACTGGTGGTTTTAATGTTGGGGACCAATATATATACAACAGTAAAAAGTTTGGCTTCTGGCGTGATACACATGGCAGAATCGTTGGTACAGCAGCTTTCGGCCTTCAGGAAACATTTATTCGAGATTGGAATGTTTCAGTTAAAGATCCTCGAGAGAAACTTGAACGAAGAGATACATATTTTGTGGTACCAGAAGAAGAGGGAAATATTGATATTCAGATTGTGGCTAACGGTCCAGAAAACGATAATAAAACCTTAAGAACAGGTTTTATTAAAATGATCATGGATGCAGAAGACTATATCTGGCTTCAATCGCCTTACTTGATCCCTGATGACTCAATGATAACGGCACTTGTAGCAGCGGCGAATTCTGGAGTTGACGTAAGAATAATGATTCCCGATATGCCTGATCATCCTTTTATTTTTAGAGCAACGCAATACTACGCAAATTATCTGCATAAACAAGGTGTAAAAATATACAATTATACAAATGGCTTTATACATTCTAAAACTCTTGTAATGGATGGTAAATTAGGCGTTTTTGGCACAACTAATCAAGATATACGCAGTTACGAATTAAATTTTGAGATAAGTGCTTTTTGCTATGATGAAGGAGTAGCTGAAGAGATGAGAAAGACTTTTGAGGCAGACTTAAAAGATTCAAGTCTACTTACCGATGAAGAGATTGCTCAACAATCTCTCTGGCTTAAAATCAAACAAAACTTTTCGCGGTTACTGAGTCCAATATTATAGAACTTGAAAATCAGACCCCTAGTGTCTGATTTTTTTTAGTGTTAAAGAACGTGACAACGGCGGGGTTTTCCGAACAAGGGTAAAAAAAGAAGTAAAAAATCACAGTTTATTCTTGACAGGGAGGAAGTAGTTTGATAGAATATAATAGTTGTCGCGAGAGAGCGTATCTCACGTGAGAGCGATAGACCTTTGAAAACTGAATAAAGTAGAATGACT